>ERZ791575.149-NODE-149-length-36195-cov-4.337133_pt1 | contig 36195 bp, 32 predicted proteins | sample MGYA00509970_ERZ791575 | MGnify/ENA primary metagenome ERZ791575 (study PRJEB30046, sample SAMN00791935) | human gut metagenome | study: EMG produced TPA metagenomics assembly of the A metagenome-wide association study of gut microbiota in type 2... | reverse complement strand
GTTTTAAAAAATTTTATATGTTAAATTAAAAGTTTTGGCTTTACAAAAAAAGTTGCCGGCGCGCAAGACAACGTACAGTACGGATTATTTATTTAGTAAGTGTCTTGCGGGGGGGTAAAGGTATGGTATAATTTCAGTAAGCGAGTTGTTTATAAATAAATATTAAAAAATCTGAAAAATGATGAAAGGGATGTTAATTTATGAAAAGCAATAAGCTGTTGGCAAAAAGTATTACCCTTGGTTTAATTTTGGCAATACCGTATGGCGTTGTAAGTGCGGAGGACATTGTAATTAGTTCTGATACTACTTATAGCGGACCGTATAACGCTGAAAATGGCGGAGTGCAAATTAGCAGTGGTGTAACTTTATCCGGTGATGAAAATACTGACATGGAAATGAGTGGTAAATTTACAGGATTTCCGCGTGCATTGCAGGTTAATGGTACTATTAAAACTGCTAATTCTTTAACGGTTAATGGCGGTACTTACGTTGTAAGCGGTGGTACAATCAGTGATATTGATACTGTTACTTTTACTAATACAGTTAATTCACATTCAGGTGGTGGGTTGGCTGTAAGTTTTGATAATCAGGGAATACTAAAAAATGTAGATACTTTAGTATTAGGAGGACGTACAACAAATACAGGTACTATTAGCGTGGGAGCAATTAACAAAGCGGATGATGGTACTACTTTAGATATAGGAAATCAAGCTGGTGGTAAAATTGAGGTTACTGGTACGGCAAATGTTGACCAACTCGGTAACTCTGGAGAAATAAAAGCGGGTACTATTAATTTAACTGCAAGCGGAAATAACGGTATTCATAATCAAACAGGCGGAAAAATTACCGCTGGAGAAATTACTGGTAGTGGTTATATCCATAATTCCGGTGGTACAATAGATGCTGATACTATTGATGTAAAATTAGATATTACTAATACCAACACTATTATAACTGATAAAATTACGGCAGATTCGCTTCAAAACGATGGTACTATTAAAACCAGCGAAGATGCAGGTGATAATGTTTTAGGTGAATTAAATGTTCGTAAATTTACAAATAGTGGAACGCTAACCGTTACGAATGCCAATGTATCAGAAAGTGTAACTAATTCCGGAACTTTAACGCTTGATAAAATAGGTAGTGCAGAAAATTTAGTAAATATAAGAAATCAAAGTAATGGTAATTTAACAGTTAATGGCGATGTTTTTGGTAATTTTTATAATGGTGGTAATATTGGTACTATGACTGTTAAAGGTACTGTTACCGGTTATGGTTATTTTGCTGGTAATGAAAACGTGTCAGGGACGCTGACCGCAGATAAATTGATTGCAACAGCGAATGACTGGAACGCAATATATGGTGAAGTGAACGTTAATAATATGGATGTTAACGGTACTATGGGAGTATATACTGATGACCTTAATGTTGCAGATACTACAAATATTAATGCTGATTTGCAATTCCGTGCTGAAAGCGGCAATTCCAAATTAAATAACGTAAACTTAAATAATGCTTCATTGCAGGTTGGTGGCGAGAGCCTTACCATTACTGGTGATATGAATGTTACTGGCAGTGAAGCACGTTTTGAAACTTATTATGGATATGACAATAATAAATCTTATGATAAAGCAATTAAAGTGGAGGGTAAATTAACGGTTGAAGAAGGTGCTTCACTTTTAATTACTGATGGAGTCGATGCGGGCGAAGGTTCTTCATTTGAAGCAAATAACATTATTTTAGAAAATGGTGCGACATTAGAAAATGGTATTAGAGAAACTGGTAGTGGATTGACAAGCGCTTTTGGTGATTTTACCGTTAAAACTTTAACCGGTAATAATTCCAGCATTATCAACGAAGGCAAAATGAATATCGGCACTTTAAGTGGTAAAAATAACAATATTACGGTAGACAGCCTTGTTGAAGCGCAAGTTAAAATCGACACTAATAACAGCACCGGCTTGCAGGTTACCGGCACAAGTGAAGCAACCAGCCAGTTTAACAGAAACGACCTTGCTGGCAGCTTGCAGGATTTAGCTGATACTGTTAGCATTGGTTCCGGTAATCAGTTAGACAGCGTAATTGCACAGGAAAGCGATATTATAGGCGAAACTACTGCATTGGTAGATGAATATGGCAATATTATTGCTAACACTGTTATTGAAAAAGGACATATTGCAAACGAAGGCATTACCGAACTTGCCAACGTAGCCTTTATGGCATGGCGCGCAGAAAATGACGAAATGCACCAGCGTATGGGTGAACTGCGCAGCAGTAACGGCGAAGCCGGCATTTGGGCACGCATGAAACGCGGCGAAAGTAAATACGGCGATATGGATATTAAAAACCAGTACAGCACTTACCAGTTAGGCTATGATGAAAAAGTAGGCGACAGCAACTGGTATATCGGCGGCGCCATCAGCCGTACCGAAGGCAAGAGCAGCTTTGCAACCGGCAGTGGCGAAAACCAGTCCACCGGCTTTACCGTATACGGCACTTACGTTGCTGACGACGGACAATACGTTGATTTAAGCGCTAAATACGCACGTTTGGATAACGAATTTGATGTATTTGGTCGCAGCGGCATTGAAAGCACCGGCGATTACAGAAACAACGGTTATGCCTTCAGCGCTGAATATGGCAAACGCATTGAAGCTGGCAATGATTTTTGGGTAGAGCCGCAGGTACAGTTAACTTACGGGCATTTAAGCAGTGCTAACTATACCACGAGCCGTAATGTAAGAGTAACGCAGGACGCAATGGACAGCGTAGTAGGGCGTTTGGGCTTTGCGGCAGGCAAGGATATTGGTGCAGGAAATGTATATGTAAAAGCAAGCTACCTGTACGATTTTGACGGAGATACCAATGTAAAAATGACAGACGGTAAAAACAGTGCCGTTTATGACCAGGACCTTGGCGGAGGCTGGTTTGAAGTAGGCATTGGCACCAACATCAACCTCAGCGAAACTTCGCACCTGTATTTTGATGTGGAAAAAACATACGGCGGAGATATTGAAACTCCGTGGCAGTGGAATGCCGGTGTAAGATTTGATTTTTAATGTAAGGTAATTAAGACAGCTTATATAGTTTAAGAAAGATTTGTACTGTAAGGCGGCATGCAAAAACTGCGGCGGCTTAATTTAAGGTAATTGCTTTAGAGAGTCCGGTGCTGTGCCCGGACGGAATCGGAGGAGCCGCAGCATTTTTGCAGAGCCGAACAGTGCAAACTTTCTTATTTTTTACTGTATTTTAATATTATGTTATACCTAAAAAGATGATAATTATGGCAAAAGTACCTTTTAACGAAGCAAAATTCAAGCAAATTGCCGGTAACTGTACGGCAGAATACGTTAACTATATGCCGCGCGGCAAAAACGGTATGCGCTGCTGGGAGATTAAAGCACAAAAGCCCGACGGCGACTATATGATAGTAGTTTTGTGCGATTACGGTTATAAGGTTGATGGCAAAACGGTGGAGATAACCCCTTTTAAAAACCGTGATGGGCGCAACGAAGAAATTTACCGCCTGTATCATGAAGAAGGCTTATCGCAATTATTTTTGGCTAATTTATTTAACATGAGCCAGCCTTCCGTATCGCTGATAGTGAATAAAAAATAAATAAGCATGCTGCTGTATAACAGCGGCATGCTTATTATCTTTACAGAAGTATAGTTTTTTGTTAAAATAAACAGGCAAATGTGCTGCCATAACGGTAGGCGGTTAGCCCTCTGCGGAGGGACTGTGACCCTCCGATAATATAGAATCCGCTTGACGGAAATACTATTGAGGAGGGGAATAGCGTGGATATATTATCGCTGTTAGCTGTAATAGGCTATACGGTAACGATTTTTTCTTTGGGTTATTCCCTTGGAAAAGATATATCACAAAAAACAAAGTAACCGCCAACGCCTGAGAATGTTGAAGCGATTACTTTGTTTTATAATCTAATCAATATATTGGGCTAACCGTCTATCGGCAGCACATTTGTTATTTCTATATTTATTATAGCAAACACAGTAAAAAAGTCAAATTATATGTATGCCTGTACAGTGCTGAACGCCGTACAGGCTTTTTATTTTGCTTGATAAGCGGTTTAAAAATTATGGTGCGTTTCGCTGCAGGGGTTAATATGCACCATGCAGTGCTTAACTTCCGGAAACTGTTTTTCTATCTGTTCGTGAATGTTTTCAGCAATGGCGTGTGCTTCAACAAGGGTTAAGTGGTCGTCGGCGCTTATTTCCACATCCACATATACGCGCGAGCCAAAAATGCGCGTTTGCAGTTTGTCTACATGGTCTACGCCTTTTTGTGCGGCAATAAGCTCCTGCATTTTTTCAACAGTTTCTTCGTCGCAGCTGCGGTCTACCATACGGTCGATAGCGTCGGTAAAAACATCGTATGCGCCTTTAATAATCATCAGGCAAATGGCAATGGCGGCCAGCGGGTCAAAAATGGGGTAGCCAAGCATGGCTCCACTGATGCCGATAAGGCTGCCGACTGAGGTTAAGGCGTCGTTGCGGTGGTGCAGGGCGTCTGCCAAAAGCGCGCCGCTGTTTATTTTTTTTGCTACGCTGCGGGTGTACCAGTACATGGCTTCCTTGCTTATAATGGCAAGGGCTGCAACGGCAAGCGTTATGCCGTCCGGCGCGGCCAGTTCGCCTTCGGCGGAAAAGTGCAGTATTTTTTGTATTCCGGCAAAGCCGATGCCTGCACCTGCCAGTGCCAGAAGCGCCGACATGATGATGGAGGCAACACATTCCATGCGTTCATGCCCGTACTGATGTTCCATATCGGAGGCTTTGTGCGATATTTTTATGCCGGCCATAACAATAAGGTTACTGAAAATATCGGACGCCGAATCGACTGCATCCGAAACAAGGGCGGCCGAATGGCCCAAAATGCCTGCGGCAAATTTGGAGGCTGCCAGAAACACGTTAAGGGCAATGCCTTTTTTTACCGTGCTGAGGGCAAGGGCTTGATTTAAAGATTGGTCTTGCTGCATTTAAATTTCTCCTTAAAACAAAATACATCTGCGGAACTACTCCTGTCCCGCAGATGTAGGATAATCTGCTGCCGTAAGGCCCGGCCGGTTTTACGGCCTGATCAGCTTGTACTGTAGTTGCAGTGCAAAAAGATTAACTAAATTGTAATAAGGCTTTGTTTTTTTGTCAAGTATGTTTTGTAAAAGTTTATTTACAAAAAAGTTTACTAAAACTTATTGACAAAACTTGTTAGCAGTAGTAAACTACAATTTGCAAAGAAAGTTAGAATAAACTAACTTAAAAAGCAATATAAGGTTAGCTCCGGCTATACAGAAGAAGGGGATGGTTCCAATTATGCCGTTGACTTTTGCCGCAACCGGTGAGGTAAACACCATTAAAGCCGTACGCGGAAGAAATGAAACAGTACGTTTTTTGGAAAGCATGGGGTTTGTAGAAGGGGCAGCTATTACCGTCGTATCCAAACTTGCCGGAAATTTAATCGTCAATGTTAAAGACGCGCGTGTTGCTTTAAACAAAGATCTTGCTTCAAAAATAATGATTTAACGGAGGTATGCCATGAAAACGCTTAAAAATGTTGAGTGCGGCCAGACTGTTAAAGTAAGCCGGCTTGGGGGAGAAGGCGCTGTAAGACGCCGTATTATGGATATGGGCATTACCAAGGGCACAGAAATTTATGTGCGTAAGGTTGCGCCGCTCGGTGACCCTATTGAAGTAACTGTAAGGGGCTACGAGCTTTCGCTGCGCAAAGGCGAAGCTGAAAACATTGTGGTTGAATGATTTGAGGAGGGATTGAAGTGGCTGTGAAAATTGCATTGGTTGGCAACCCTAACTGCGGCAAAACAACCATGTTTAACAATTTAACCGGCGCAAACCAGTATGTTGGCAACTGGCCGGGCGTTACTGTTGAGAAAAAAGAAGGCAGGTTAAAAGGTTACAGCGATGTAATTGTTACCGACCTGCCAGGGATTTATTCGCTTTCTCCGTATACTTTGGAGGAAGTTGTTTCCCGTAATTATATTATTAATGAACATCCTGATGTTATTTTAAACCTGGTAGACGGTTCCAACATTGAACGCAACCTGTATTTAACAACCCAGCTGCTTGAAATGGGCGTGCCTGTTGTTATTGCGCTGAATATGATTGATATTGTCCGTAAAAACGGCGATAAAATTGATACGGCTGCACTTGGCAGAAAACTTGGCTGCCCGGTTGTTGAAACTTCCGCTTTAAGCGGGCTGGGCCTGAAAGAAGCTGCCGCCAAAGCCGTTGAAATGGCTAAAGCCAAAAATGTTGAGTGCAAACCCTTGCATTTTAATGCTGATGTGGAAAAAGCGCTGGAAGAAATTAAATACATTATGGGCAGTTCCCTGCCGGAAACCGGTGCAAGATGGACGCTTGTTAAATTGTTTGAGCGCGACCGCGAAGTATGGGCTAAATATAATCTGCCGGATGTTATTCAAAAGCAGCTTGAAAAAATTATTGCCGGCGTTGAAGAAAAGCTTGATGACGACTGCGAAAGCATCATTACCAATGCCCGCTATGATTACATTACCGGCTTAATGGCCGATTGCGTTAAAAAAGTTAAAGTAGGCATGACTACTTCCGATAAGATTGACCAGATTGTTACGAACCGCATTTTGGCTCTGCCTATTTTTGCAGCCGTAATGTTCTTTGTTTATTATATTGCCGTTACTACAATCGGCACGGATGTTACCGACTGGACCAATGACGTGCTGTTCGGCGAAATGATTATGCCTTCCGTACAGGAAGCTATGGAAAATGCCGGTGCTGCCGAATGGCAGGTATCGCTGGTGGTTGACGGCATTATCGGCGGCCTTGGCGCACCGATTGGCTTTGTGCCGCAGATGGCAATTATGTTCTTCCTGCTGGCGCTGCTTGAGGACTGCGGTTATATGGCGCGTATCGCGTTTATTATGGACCGTATTTTCCATAAATTCGGCCTGTCCGGCAAGAGCTTCATTCCGTTCCTTATTTCCTCCGGCTGCGGCGTGCCCGGTATTCTGGCAACCCGCACTATCGAAACTGAAACCGACCGCCGTATGACGATTATGACGACAACCTTCATTCCCTGCGGCGCAAAACTGCCGGTTATTGCTTTGATTGCCGGTGCGATTATGGGCGGCGACTGGTACATGGCGCCGATTATGTACTTCATCGGTATTATCTCCGTTGTATTTTCCTGCCTGATTTTAAAGAAAACCGAAATGTTTGCAGGCGACCCTGCACCGTTTGTTATGGAACTGCCGCAGTACCATATTCCGGCTGCTAAAAACGTATTGCTGCATACCTGGGAACGCTGCTTTGCTTTCATTAAAAAGGTTGCAACCGTTCTGTTCCTTGTTTGCGTGGTAATGTGGTATCTTTCCACTTACGGCATTGGTGCTGAAGGTTACGGCATGGTAGAACCTGAAGACAGCTTTATCGCTTCCATGGGCGGGGCAATCGCCTGGATTTTTGCACCGCTGGGCTTCGGCGAATGGCAGGCTGTTGCGGCTTCTATCTCCGGCTTCGTTGCTAAGGAAGCCATTGTCAGCACCATCGGCGTATTGATTGGCGTTGGCGAACTTGCCGAAGACGATGCAAGTTTGTGGGCAGCAACTATGGGTATGTTCCAAAACCCGATGGCGGCGTTCAGCTTCCTGGTGTTCAACCTGCTTGACAGCCCGTGCCTGGCAGCAATTACCACCATGAACAAAGAACTCGGCAGCCGCAAATGGCTGTGGTTTGCCATCATCTTCCAGAACGTATTTGCTTATGCCATGACCTTTATGATTTACCAGTTCGGCCTTGTGCTTATTATGGGCGAAGCTTTTACGGGCATGACTGCTGCCGCCTGCGTGGTTGCGCTCATCATGCTGTACATGATGTTCCGCCCGGCGCCGAAAGCAAAAGAATCCCTGCGTTCGGTAAATGCTTAATTAAAACCTTTGTGATATAATAATGTTAAAATGTAAACTGCGCGGGCTTTGTTCCTGCGCAGTTTAAAGCGTCTTTTAAAGAAAGGAGCAAACAGCTGTGGCTACATGGATTATCAGTGCTGTTTTACTTGCTGCAATTGTTATGGCGGCGCGCTATTGCTGGAAAAAATTCCGCCGCGGCGAATGTATAGGCTGCTCAGGCGGTGGCTGTTCCGGCTGCGAAAGCGGCGGCTGCTGCCATTGCCACGAACCAGCCGGTAAAACAAAATAACTTTATAAACCTGTTCTGCGCTTGACAGCGCGCCTTGAAATTGATAAGATATTAACTATCAAAATACTGTTAATGACTATGAACGGAAGTAGTAAAAGCACAGGCTTTTGCAGAGAGGGCGCGCACGGCTGCAACGTGCCTAAAGCAATGGCTTTGAAGTAGTCCGGGAGTTGGCAGGCTGAACTGAAAGTAAGCTTGCCCGTAAGCGTGCGTTAAGCGTTTCAAGGTGTCCGGCTTAGGCCGGGAAGATAGGTGGTACCGCGATTTTGTCGTCCTGTTTGTAATAAACAGGACGTTTTTTATTACTTTTGCAAATTTATGACTGGAGGAATAAACATGACAGAAGAACACAACATCCCCAAAGTTTATGACCCCGCTTCTGTTGAAAAGAAATGGTATGAATTTTGGGAAAAGAACAGATATTTCCATGCAGAGCCGGAACCGGGCAAAAAGCCGTTCAGCATTGTAATTCCGCCTCCGAACATTACCGGCAAGCTGCACATGGGCCATGCGCTTGACAACACTTTGCAGGATATTTTAATCCGCTGGCACCGCATGATGGGCGACAACACTTTGTGGATGCCCGGTTATGACCATGCCGGCCTTGCTACCCAGATTAAGGTAGAAGAAGTGCTGAAAAAAGAAAAAGGCAAAACCCGCTTTGACCTTGGCCGTGAAGAATTTGTAAAACGTGTTTGGGCTTGGAAGGAAGAATACGGCGACCGTATTATTAACCAGTTAAAATGCCTGGGCATTTCGTGCGACTGGGAACGCAAGCGCTTTACCATGGACGAAGGGTGCAGCCGCGCCGTACGCGAAACTTTTGTAAGCCTGTTTGAAAAAGGGCTTATTTATAAAGGCACCCGCATTACCAACTGGTGCGTTAACTGCCATACCGCTTTAAGCGATATCGAAGTTGAACACGAAGATACACCGGGCCATTTGTGGTATGTACGCTACCCGGTTGTTGGTGAAGAAGATACCTATTTAACCATTGCCACCACCCGCCCGGAAACCATTCCCGGCGATACCGCGGTTGCCGTTAACCCGGAAGATGAACGCTATGCAAAACTTATCGGCAAAACTTTGCGCCTGCCTATTTTGAACCGCGAAATTCCGGTAATTGCCGACAGCTATGTTGATACCAAATTCGGTACCGGTGCTGTAAAAATTACCCCTTCGCATGACCCTAACGACTATGAAATGGGCCTGCGCCATAACCTGCCGGAGATTGTTGTTATCGGCAAAGACGGCGTTATGACGGAAGAAGCAGGGCCGTTTGCCGGTTTGGAACGTTACGAATGCCGCAAACAGATTGTTGCGCGTTTAAAAGAAGAAGGCTACCTTGTTAAAATAGAAGAACACAGCCACGCAGTTGGCCATTGCCAGCGCTGCCATAATATTGTAGAGCCGCTTGTTTCCACGCAGTGGTTTGTAAAAATGCAGCCGCTTGTAAAAGCCGCTGTGGACTGCGTTACCGACGGCCGCACCCAGTTTGTGCCGGAACGCTTTACCAAAAACTACACCGGCTGGATGGAAAATATTCACGACTGGTGCATCAGCCGCCAGATTTGGTGGGGCCACCGCATTCCTGTTTGGTACTGTGATGACTGCGGCGAAATGAGCGCCAGCCGCACCGACCTTGAAAAATGCCCAAAATGCGGCAGCACGCATATCCATCAGGACGAGGACGCGCTGGACACTTGGTTCAGCTCCGCCCTGTGGCCATTCTCTACCATGGGCTGGCCGGACAACACCGAACTGCTTAAACAGTTCTATCCTACCAGCGTGCTTGTAACCGGTTACGATATTATTTTCTTCTGGGTTGCGCGCATGCTGATTATGGGCATGGAATTTATGAAGGAAATTCCGTTTGAAAAAGTATTCATCCACGGCCTTGTGCGCGACAGCCAGGGACGCAAGATGAGCAAATCGCTCGGCAACGGCATCGACCCGCTGGAGGTTATTGAAAAATACGGCGCCGATACCCTGCGCTTTATGCTGATTACCGGCAACACTCCGGGCAACGATATGCGTTTTTACTGGGAACGCGTGGAAGGCACCCGCAACTTTGCCAACAAGATTTGGAACGCATCGCGCTTTGCGCTGATGAATATGGAAGGCTACGACAAGGACGCAGAACTTGCGCCTTATACGCTGGCCGATAAATGGATTCTTTCGCGTTTGCAGGATACCGTTAAAGACGTTACCGGCCTGTTGGAACGCTTTGAGCTTGGCGAAGCAGGACGCGCCATTTACGATTTTATCTGGAGCGAAGTTTGCGACTGGTACATTGAAATTGCCAAACCGCGCCTTTACAACAAAGAAGCTGCGGCTGAACGCGCAACCGCGCAGCATGTGCTGGCAACCGTGCTGGTATCTGCCATGAAGCTTTTGCATCCGTACATGCCGTTTATTACCGAGGAAATTTACCAGTGCCTGCCGCACGAAGCGGAAAGCATTATGATTTCCAAATGGCCTGTGGCTGACGAAAGCCTGGTTGACCCCGAAGCAGAACGCGGCATGAACGCCATTATGGACAGCATTAAGGCTATCCGCAATATGCGCGCCGAAGTTAATGCCAACCCGGGCAAGAAAATTCCGGCAATTATGCTTGTAAACGAAGATTTGCGCGAGGTTGTTGCCCATAACGACAGCTACATTAAACTGCTGGGCGGCATTGATAACCTTGAGCTGCGCCCGCTTAACGGCGAAAAACCGGAAAACGCTATGGCAGCCGTTGTAACCGGCATTGAAGTATACCTGCCTTTAGCCGGTTTGATTGACGTTGAAAAAGAAACCCAGCGCCTGAGCAAAGACTTGCCGCAATGGAAAAAGATTTGCAGCGCGCGGGCGGCAAACTGAACAATGCAGGATTTTTGGCTAAAGCGCCGGAAGACGTTATTGCCAAAGAACGCGCTAAATATGAAGAATTAAGCGGTAAAATTGAAGCCGTGAAAAAACGTATGGCATATTTGGCAGAATTAAAGTAAAATTAAATAAAGGGTTGAAACGGCACGGCAGTTTTGGCCGTGCCGTTTTGCATATATTAATATAACCGGGAGAAAAGCAATGAATTATAATGAAAGTTTGGCTTATTTGGACAGCCTTGGAAAATTTGGCATTAAACTTGGCATGGAGCGCATTGAAGCGCTTTTAAAAGAACTTGACAATCCGCAGGATAAATTTAAAAGCGTGCATGTAACGGGAACCAACGGCAAAGGTTCCGTAAGCAGCATGATTGCTAATATTCTTTTGGCAGGTAATTTAAAAACCGGCAAGTTTATTTCGCCGCATCTTGTAAAATACAATGAACGCATCAGCATTAACAACAACGATATTACGGACGAGGCTTTTGCACTGGTTATAAGCGCTGTTAAGCAGGCGGCAGACAGCATTGTTGCCAAGGGCGTGTGCGAACAGCCCACTCAGTTTGAAGTTTTAACGGCTGCGGCTTTTTTGCATTTTGCTTTGGAAAAAGTTGATTATGCCGTTATAGAAGTAGGGCTTGGCGGCCTGTGGGACAGCACTAACGTAATTACGCCGGTGGTAAGCGTTATTACCAATGTGGCGCTTGACCACTGCGACAAGCTTGGCACTACCATAGAGCGCATTGCTATGCAGAAAGCAGGCATTATAAAAGAAAAAGTGCCTGTGGTTACGGCGGCTGCGGGCGATGACGCCATTGGGCCTATCCGCGCCGTAAGCATGTTTAAGCAGGCGCCGGTGTATATTTACGGGCGCGCTTTTTGGGGTGAAGAAAAAGAAAGCACGATGGACGGGCAGACCTTTACCCTGCATGCAGGCGATGTTTACAGCAGCGATTACACTATCAAACTTGCCGGTGAACATCAGATTGCCAATGCTTCTGTGGCAATAGTGGCGGCCAAACTTGTTTCCAAGCAGGATGACCGCATTAACGAACTTGCGCTGCATATCGGCGTTGCCAATACCTTCTGGCCCGGAAGGCTGGAGCGCATTGGCGAAATGCCGGATGTTATTTTAGACGGCGCGCATAACCCCAATGGCGCGGAAGCTCTGCGCAAGGCGCTTGATAAATTTTATCCGAATCAGAAACGCGTTTTTGTTATCGGTATGATGGGCGATAAGGATATGCAGCATGTTCTGCATACCATTGTGCGCCCGATGGATTTGGTTTACAACGTACCGGCGGACGGCGGCGAACGCGCTGCAAAGCCGCAGGAGCTGGCAAATATTATCGGCGCTAACGCCGCGCCGCGCAGTGATGTTTATGAGGCGTACCTTGAAGCGGTTAACGAAGCCGGCAGCGGCGGCGTTGTAGTTATTTGCGGTTCGTTATATTTGGTAGGCACGTTTAAAACAAGATTAATGGAAGAAAAGGCAAGGTGCAATTAATGGGCGGCGTTGCCAAATACCACAGTGCAGAAAAATATGTATTTTTGCTGCTGCTTTTTACGGCGGCAGTAATACCGGTAAACCAGGTGTTTACGCTGCTGATGGTGGCGGTAACTTTTTTTGCCGGGCTTGCGGTGGCCGTTAAGTACCGCAAATTAAAGCGCGTGCCTGTGCTGCCGCGCGTGCAGCAGGGGCTTTTATACCTGCTTTTGGCAATTACCTGGTATTCGCTGCGCTTTTCGGCAGACAGTGCCGTTTCGGCCTATAATTTTGGCTATGTTGTGGGGCAGTACGTGCTTTTGGTATGGCTTGTGCTGCGCTACGGCGGCGACGGCAAACTTGATTTTGACTGGCAGAAACCCCGCGAATGGCCGCGCCCTTTGCTGCTTTTTGCAGTACTTTTGCTGGCAGGCCTTGCCAACGGCCTGCTTGGTATTTACCAGCATTTTACCGGCGTTGTGCCTACTGACCCATGGGTAGACCCTTCGCAGTTTCCGGAACTTAAAACACGCGTGGTCGGCACTTTGATTAACCCAAACATTTTTGCCGGTTATCTGGTGCTGCTTTTAAGCATCGCTGTGCCGTTTATAAAAATAACAACAGGTAAAATACGCGGCTTTTTACTGGTGCTGGCAGCAGTGCTTGGCATAAGCCTTGTTTATACTTTTTCGCGCGGCAACTGGGTGGCCTGTGCCTGCGCCATGATTTTTTACTTTTTGTTTTTCTGGCGCAAATGGCTTATTCCGCTGGCAGTTTGTGCGGCAGGCGGCGTATATTTTATGCACGGTGCGGTATGGCACAGGCTGATGTCTATTTTCGGCACGCAGGATACCTCCGTGGCGCTGCGCTTTGCCTATCTTAAAAGTACGCTTTTTATTATAGAAGAACACCCTTACGGCGTAGGCTGGTACGGGTTTCAGTATATTTACCCGGAATACGATTTTTATTTAAATAACCCCAATGTAATTATGTACCACTGCCATAATCTGATGCTTAATATTCTGGCAGAACTCGGCTGGCACGGGCTGGTTGTTTTTGTGCTGGTGCTTGCTGTTTTTGCCTGGCATGCCTTTAAACTGGCAGTAAAAGGCGTGTGCCCGTGGTTGCGCGCCGTAGGGCAGGGGTATCTGGCGGCGCTGGTTGGCATTTTGGCAGGCGGCCTTACCGACCATGTATACTTTAATATGGATATGGGACTTTTGTTCTGGTGCGTGTCGATGGTAATGATGCAGTGCAGCCTTTTAAACAGGCTGAGCCGCAGCGGGCGGCAGAAAATTGCTTTACATACCGGGACAGACACGCTACAATAAAATCAGAAAATTTTTAATTTTTATGGAGGGAAAAATGAATTTAAAGGATGTACAGAGGGTTTTAAAAGCAAAAATCCTTGTGGGAGAAGAATTGATGGAACGCCCCGTTGAAACCTGCTGCGGCAGCGACCTTATGAGTGATGTGCTGGCTTTTACCAAATGCAATACCCTTTTGTGTACAGGCCTTACAAATATGCAGGTTATTCGTACGGCGGGCATTACCGATTTGTGCGGCATTATTATAGTACGCGGCAAGCTGCCCGGGCCGGATTTTCTGGACTTTGCGCGCGAAGCGCAGATGCCGGTGCTTTCAACAAACTGCACTCTGTTTGAAGCCTGCGGGCTGTTATATGTGGCCGGGCTGCGCGGATGTTCGCAGGAAAAAGGGGGCTGCGGGTTATGACGGAGGCTAAATCTGTAAAAATAAGCTATGATGTGGCAGGCGGCGATTTTGACCGCGCCGGGGAAGCCTCGAGCGGCATTAAGCGCATGCTGCAAAAAATAGGCATACCGGCAGATATTGTGCGCCGCATAGCCATCGGCACTTATGAGGCGGAAATGAATGTGCTTATTCACGCCGGCGGCGGCAAGGTTGCTGCGGAAATTTTTCAGGACCATACCGTAATCAATATTACCGACCACGGCCCAGGCATACCGGATATTAAGCTTGCCATGCAGGAGGGCTGGTCTACAGCGCCGGATTATATCCGCCAGATGGGTTTTGGCGCCGGTATGGGCCTGCCCAACATGATGAAATGCAGTGATAAATTTGACATACAATCTAAAATAGGAGAAGGAACCTCCATCACAATGGAGTTTAAGCATATCAGCGAAGACTTGTAAAAGAGGTGAGCCCATTGGCAGAAGGCTATATTCATTCTGTCCGCTTTGTGCCTTCAAAATGCAAAGGCTGCGTAACCTGCGTTAAGGCGTGCCCTACCGATGCTATCAGGGTGCGCAACGGCAAGGCCGAACTTATAGCGGCGCGCTGCATAGACTGCGGCGAATGTATGCGCCGCTGTGCGTATCACGCGGTAGAAGCATATTCGGACAAACTGGAAGAAATAAAAAAATACCAATATAATATCGTTTTGCCTCCTCCTTCGCTGTACGCGCAGTTTCCGGCCGATATTTCGGAGGAAACAATACGTGGGGGCTTAAGCAACCTTGGCTTTGATGAAATTTTTGACGTGGCTGTGGCTTCGGAATATATTTCCCTGGAAATTGCAGACTACATTAAAAACTACAATGGCGGGCGCAAGCCTTTAATTTCTTGCACCTGCCCGGCGGTGCTGCGTCTTATTCAGGTTAAATTCCCGGAACTTATCAAACAGGTGGTGCCGGTGCTGCCGCCTGTGGAGGCTGCCGCAATTTATGTAAAAAAAGAGGCTATGGAACGGCTGGGGCTTGAAGAATCGCAGATTGGCGTATGGTTTCTGGCGCCCTGTCCGTCGAAAGACGCCAATATCCGCCAGTCGGTAGATGTAGTGCATACGCAGCTCAGCGGCAGCATTGCTATTTCGGAAATTTACGGCAAGCTAATGCGTTCTATCGGCAGCGTTAAAGAAAGCAAAAAAATAACCGCGGCTTCTTCCTATGGCATGGGCTGGGGCTGTTACGGCGGCGAACTTGCGGCCGTAGGCGTGGAAAAAGGGCTGGCTGTGCATGGCATAGAAAACGTGTATGACGTGCTGGAGCAGATTTCCATGAATAAAATGCCGGATGTTGATTATGTGGAATGCAGCGCGTGCAGCGGCGGCTGTATCGGCGGCCCGCTGACGGCTGAAAATAAATTTGTGGCGGAAAAGAACCTTAAGCTGCGCCTTGCGCGGATGCGTGAACACGAACCGGCAGACAGGGTGGAAGCAATGCAGCAGAGCATGGTCTGCGAGGGCTTCCCAAAATCCGGCGCTTATGTAAAAAAACTGGTGCCGCGCCCGATGATGCAGCTGGATGACGATATTTTGGAAGCCATGAAGAAGTTTGAACAAATGGAAGAAGTGCTCAATTCCCTGCCTGGGCTGGACTGCGGCGCCTGCGGCGCGCCAAACTGCCAGTGCCTTGCGGAAGATATTGTTCAGGGTAAGGCAACGGAAATAGACTGCATTTTTAAACTGCGTGCCAGCGTTAAAAAACTTGCGCACGGCATGCTGGAACTTGCACGGCAGATACCTATTGACAATAACGATTTTAACGATAACGGAGAAGAAAACAATGCAGATAAAGGAAGTAATTAACAGCTTGAATTTGCAGCTTTTAACGCATACCGGCGACATGCAGGCCGAGGTTACGGGCGGCTATGCTTCTGACCTTTTAAGCAATGTTATGGGTCAGGCTGAACCCGGCATGGTATGGGTAACAATGCAGGGGCATCAGAACGTGGCTGCAGTGGCATCTTTAATAGGCCTTTCGGCAGTGGTTGTGGCAGGCGGCGCCCCGGTAGAAGAAGAAACCCTTAAAAAAGCCGATGCCAACAATATAAACATTGCCGTTACTGATTTGCCTGCTTATGTTGTAGCCGGGCAGCTTTATGCCCTTGGCATTACCAACGGAAAATGAAAACCTTACTGGCTGATTTCCATATCCATACCCTGCTTTCGCCCTGCGCGGAAATAGAAATGACGCCGCACCATATTGTTATGCGGGCGGCGCAGTACGGCGTAGACGCGGTTGCCATTACGGACCATAACGCTTCCGCCAATGCCGCGGCGGCGGTTGAAGCAGCCAAAAACTACGGTATTAAGGTTTTCCCGGGCATGGAAGTTGAATGCCGCGAAGAAGCGCACATAGTTGTGCTGTTTGATACGCTGGAGCAGCTGGCCGCGTGGCAGAAAATAGTTGATGCCAATATGAGCGGGCTTAAAAACAATGCAGAGCGTTTTGGCGCGCAGTTTATTGTTGATGATGATGACAACTTTATAGCCGAAGAAGAACGCATGCTGCTTGGGCCATTAAAACTGCCCGCTGCGGAAGTTATACAAAAAGTAAACGCCATGGGCGGCATGGCAATAGCTGCGCATGTGGACAGGCCCTCGTACAGCCTTTTGATGCAGCTTGGCTTTCTGCCTTCGGATATGGGGCTGGCAGCGGCTGAAATAAGCCCTGCCGGCATTAGGGAATTAAAAGAACAGAAGCTGAAACTGGCGCTCGGCGGCTTAAACTATGTTACTGACAGTGACGCGCACATGATGGACAGCTTTATTAACGGCCCTAAAAATTTAATTACGGTTAAAAGTTTAACGGTGGCGGAGCTGAAACTGGCGCTTGCGGCAGAAGACGGGCGCAGCTGGCAGCCGGGCTGTTTTTTGGAGAACCGTGATTATTAAAAAAGATATAGTGTACACTAATTAAAGTATACATGTTAATTAGTGTTGCATATAAGCCGGTGTTTTGTTATAGTAATATATGTACATTTAAATTTAACAGTAAGGAGAGAATGTACTATGAGCTTTGTGGAGAGAACATGCAGCTGCTGCGGCGGCGAAAATCCGGAAAAGACCCGCATTGACGCAATCCTTGCCAAATATGAAGGCGTTAAGGGCGCGCTGATTCCGATTTTACAGGAAGTACAATCCTTGTATAATTATCTGCCTAAAGACGCGCTGGAATATGTTGCCGCACAAACCGGCACCCCCATTGCGCAGATTTACGGCGTTGTAACTTTTTATTCGCAGTTCCATCTTAATCCGCGTGGGCGCAATATTATCCGCGTATGCCAGGGCACTGCCTGCCATGTACGCGGCGGCAAAACTATTCTGCAGGCGCTGGAAAAAGAACTTGACATTAAAGCAGGGCATACAACTGACGACCTGCGCTTTACGCTGGAAACGGTTGCCTGCATCGGCGCATGCGGCCTGGCCCCTGTTATGCAGGTTAACGAAGATACCCACGGCAGGCTGACGCCGGATAAATTAAAGGCTATTTTGGCAAAATACCAGTAATTATGAGAGAACTTTCACTGCATATACTTGATTTGGCGCAAAACTCGGTTGAAGCCGGTGCCCGTAATCTGCAAATTGACATTGATGAAAACGAAAACGGATATTTTACTTTTTCCATCAGTGACGACGGGCGCGGCATGACGGAAGAAATGGTTAAAAAAGTGCGCGACCCGTTTGTTACCACACGCCTTACGCGCAAAGTAGGCATGGGCATACCTTTTATGGATATGGTAACAAGCCAGTGCGGCGGTTATTTTGATATTAAATCGCAGCCGGGGGAGGGCACGGTTGTTAAAGCCGCTTTTAGGGCAGATAACATTGACCGTCCGCCTTTGGGCGATATTGCAGGCAGCATTGCCGTTTTGCTGGCAGGCGCGCCTGAGCTTAACCTTGTTTTTAACTATAAAGCGGCAAACGGCGCTTTTTGCTTTGACACGCGGCAAGTGCGTGAGGTTTTGGGGCAAGACACCGATTTTGCGCATCCGGAAATTTACCGCTGGACTGAAGAATATCTGAGGCAGCAGCTTGGCGCGCTGCATGCCGGGCAGGAGGAATAAAATGAAAACTTTGGAGGATTTGAAGGCTTTAAGGGAAAAGCTGAAAAACGATATTAAAGTCCGTCAGAACAGCACTACCAAAATTATTATCGGCATGGGTACCTGCGGCATTGCTGCCGGTGCGCGCGAAGTAATGAAAGCCGTGCTTGACGAACTGGCTGTACGCCATTTGACGGATGTGCAGGTGCAGCAGACCGGCTGCATCGGCATGTGCGAAAAAGAAGTGCTGGTGGATGTTGTGCGGCCAGGAGAACCGCGCATTACCTACGGCAAAGTAAAACCGGCAGATGTTAAAAAAATTATTGCCGAACACGTAGTTAACGGCAGAGTAGTGCAGGAGCTTGTTGTAGGCAAGATAGAACAGGAATAAAATCGGGGAGGGTTTTTTTATGCAGCATATAAGAGCACATGTCCTTGTCTGCGGCGGTACCGGCTGTAAATCTGCGGGCAGCAAAGAAGTGCAGCTGGAGTTTGCCAAACAGCTTGAACAAAAAGGGCTGAGCGACGAGGTTATGATTGTAGAAACCGGCTGCCACGGCTTTTGCGAGCATGGCCCGCTGGTAATTATTTACCCGGAAGGTACTTTTTACTGCCGCGTAAAACCGGAAGATGTGGAAGAAATTGTAGAAAGCCATCTGTTTAAAGGGCGCATTGTTGAACGTCTTTTATACCACGAACCGCTTACGCATGAACAGATTCCTTCCTATTCGGAAATTAATTTTTATAAAAAGCAAAAACGCCTGGTGCTTGAACACTGCGGCGCCATTAACCCTGAACAGATAGAAGAATATATTGCGGTAGGCGGCTATGAGGCGCTTGCCAAAGCCGTTACCACCATGACTCCGCAGGAGGTTATTGACGAAGTTAAAAAATCCGGCCTGCGCGGACGCGGCGGCGGCGGTTTCCCCACCGGTATGAAATGGCAGTTTGCCGCTAATTCCGTAAACGATAAAAAATATGTTATCTGCAACGCCGACGAGGGCGACCCCGGTGCTTTTATGGACCGCAGTGTGCTTGAAGGCGACCCGCATAAAGTGCTTGAAGGCATGGCAATCTGCGGTTATGCCATCGGTGCCGACGAAGGCTATATTTATGTGCGCGCAGAATATCCGCTGGCTATCAAGCGCCTGCGCATAGCTATTGACCAGGCCGAACAAATGGGCCTTTTGGGAAAGAGCATTTTCGGCAGCAAATTCAGTTTTAAAATTCATATAAAAGAAGGCGCCGGTGCCTTTGTATGCGGTGAAGAAACCGCGCTTATGGCATCTATCGAAGGACGCCGCGGCATGCCGCGCCCGCGCCCGCCGTTCCCGGCAGTATCGGGCCTGTGGGGCAAACCTACCAATATTAACAACGTAGAAACTTTCGCAAACGTTGCTTCCATTATTACCAATGGTGCAGACTGGTACTGCGGTTTCGGCACGGAAAAATCCAAAGGCACCAAAGTATTTGCCCTTACCGGCAAAATCAACAACACAGGCCTTGCCGAAGTGCCGATGGGCATTACCATGCGCGAGATTATTTTCGATATCGGCGGCGGCATTACCAACGGCAAAAAATTTAAAGCCGTACAGATTGGCGGCCCGTCAGGCGGCTGCCTGCCGGAATCCATGCTTGACCTTTCCGTTGATTACGATTCGCTGATTTCCGTCGGCGCAATGATGGGCAGCGGCGGCCTTGTAGTTATGGACGAAGACACCTGCATGGTTGATGTTGCCAAATTCTTCCTTAACTTTACGCAGTCCGAATCCTGCGGCAAATGCACTCCCTGCCGCGAAGGCACCAAACGTATGCTGGAAATTTTAACCCGCATTACGGAAGGGCAGGGGCGCGAAGGCGATATTGAACTTTTGGAAGAACTGGCCGGCAATATTAAAGAAACTGCACTCTGCGGCCTTGGGCAGACAGCGCCTAACCCCGTACTCAGCACGCTTAAATATTTCCGCGATGAATACGAAGCGCATATTAAAGAAAAACGCTGCCCGGCAGGAGTATGCGAAAAACTTGCCAACTATCAGATTACGGATAAATGCAAAGGCTGCGGACTTTGCGCGCGCCAGTGCCCGGTTCAGGCCATCAGCGGCCAGCCGCGCAGCCAGCACGTTATTGATACCACTAAATGCATTAAATGCGGCGCCTGCATGGCAGCCTGCCCGTTTAAGGCAATAGTTAAGGGATAAGGGGGCAGAACAATGGAAATGGTTACCTTAACAATCAATGGGCAAACTGTACAGGCCCCTAAAAATGCAACGATTTTGGAAGCGGCACGCAGTGCCGGAATTTATATACCAACTCTGTGCTACCATCCGGAGCTTGCGCCGGAAGGCGCCTGCCGCCTGTGCGTGGTGGAAGCAAGTGGGGCAAGAAGCCTTGTTGCATCCTGCGTATATCCGGTAGCGGAAGGCATGGTAGTTAAAACCAACACGCCTAAAGTAAGGGCAGCGCGTAAAATGGTTGTTGAACTGCTCTTGGCGAACCACCCCAAAGACTGCCTGTCCTGCCAGAAAAGCGGGGACTGCGAACTTCAAAAAATTGCCGCAGACCTTGGCCTGCGCAAAATCCGCTTTGAAGGCGGCGCACGCAAAGCCCATACTATTGACGGCAGCAACCCCTGCCTTGTGCGTGACCAGGAAAAATGCATTCTCTGCGGGCGCTGCATACGCGTTTGCCGCGATGTACAGGGCATGAATGTTTACAGCTTTGCCAACCGCGGGTTTGATACCATCGTTTCAACTGCGTTTGAACAGGACCTCGGCAATGTGGCGTGCAGCTACTGCGGCCAGTGCGCCAGCGTTTGCCCGACCGGCGCCATTGTTGAACGTGACGATACCGAAAAAGTTTGGGACGCCATTAACGACCCCGATAAAATCGTTATTGTGCAGACTGCTCCTTCCGTGCGCGTTGCCATTGGTGAAGAACTGGGCATGGAACCCGGCAGCATTGTAACAGGCAAAATGGTTGCAGCACTGCGCCATTTGGGTTTTGATAAAGTTTTTGATACTGATTTTTCTGCCGACCTTACCATTATGGAAGAAGGCTACGAATTTTTAGACCGCCTGCAAAACGGCGGGCTGCTGCCGATGATTACTTCATGCAGCCCGGGTTGGGTTAATATGATTGAACTGAAATATCCTGAACTTTTGGACCATCTTTCTACGGCCAAATCGCCCCAGCAGATGTTCGGCGCAATCGCTAAAACCTATTATCCGGAAAAAGCCGGCATTGACCCTGCCAAAATAGTCAGCGTATCCGTTATGCCGTGCACGGCCAAAAAGGCGGAAGCCGCAAGGCCTGAAATGTGCGATTCCGGTTACCGCGATGTTGATATAGTAATTACCACGCGCGAACTTGGGCGCATGATACGCGAAGCAGGCATTGATTTTAAAAACCTGCCGGAAGAAAACTTTGATTCTCCGCTTGGCACGGGCAGCGGCGCGGGCGTAATTTTCGGCACAACCGGCGGCGTTATGGAAGCGGCGCTGAGAACAGTTGCCGATGTGCTTGCCGGAGAAAACCTGCCGCACGTTGATTATGAAGAAGTGCGCGGCATGGAACATACCCGCGAGGCAGAGCTTGAAATTGCCGGCAAAAAAATAAAAATTGCCGTTGTACATACTCTTAAATCGGCAATGGAAATGCTGGAAAGAGTTAAAAACGGCACTGCCGATTATCAGTTCATTGAAGTAATGGCATGCCCTGGCGGATGCATCGGCGGCGGCGGGCAGCCTGTTCCGGTTAATGCCGAAATCAGGAAACTGCGCAGAAAGGGACTCTTTGATTGTGACAGAGCCAATGAGTTACGAAAATCGCACGAAAATCCTGAAATAATTGAACTTTATGATACTTGGCTGGGCAAACCGCTTGGAGAAAAAGCACACAATCTCCTGCACACGCACTATCACCGGCAAATACGTTAAATATACTAATAAAATGCTATAAAATACCCTTCGGACTTTTGAGTCCGAAGGGTATTTCTTTAAAAAATGTAAACAAAAGGCTTGCCATGTTACAATTTTACTGCTATTATATTGTAAGGGTCAGAAAAGGGCCTGAGCTTGTTAAAAATTCAGAAAATATCCTGACAGGTTATGTGCTATAATAACGTTAGATGAAAATCTGAATATTTAACGGCAATTTCATAAAAAAATTCAAAAAAATATCACAAATAGAGCTTCGGCAGAAGGAATTTTGCAGGTGGTGTCGAAGTATATAAAGAAACCAAAAGAAGGTATGTTCAGGCGTTGGCAGACAACAGGGTAGCGGAACCCTTACGGAAGCCTTACGCCGGCGGCTTGCAGTCCGGGCGTGCCCGCTCCGGAAAATGCGTGAGCTGGCACTTGGCGTTATTGAGTTTAATTATTAAATTTCGGGATAACACTAAAGTGCTCCTTTTTTATGTTATGGGTTTGCCTTATTTGGCGGACGGTATAGACAAACGCCTGGCGTTTGCAGAGTATTTTTCGCCGGATAAGTTAAGTGCCGAAAGGCAGAAACCATATATATTTAATTTCAAGGAGGAAGGAACATGATCGATATTAAAGATCGTATTTGCGATGCGGTTGCTGGCAAAGTAATGAGCGCAGAAGCCGCAACCGACTTTATTCACAATGGTGACAACTTGGGTGTCAGCGGCTTTACTCCGTCTGGCTATCCGAAAGCTGTACCTCTTGCCCTGTCTGAAAGATACAAAGGCACCGATTTCAAAGTTAACGTTTGGACCGGCGCTTCTGTAGGCCCTGAAATTGACCAGGCAATGGTAGAAGCTGGCATTATGGACCGCCGCCTGCCTTATCAGACCAACGGCACCCTCCGCAAAGCTATCAACGAAGGTAAAGTAAAATATGCTGACATTCACCTCAGCCACATGGCACAGATGGTTCGCTATGGCTTCATGGCTAACCGCAAAGGCGTAGACGTAGCAATCGTTGAAGTATGCAAAATCAACGACCTCGGCGACGGCAAAGTAGGCCTTATCCCGACCACTTCCATGGGCAACAGCTCCTCTTATGTAGCAGGCGCTAAAAAAGTTATCGTAGAAGTTAATACCAGCCAACCGGTAGGTTTGGAAGGTATGCATGACTCCTATGTACCTCTTGATCCTCCGTACCGTAAACCGATTCCTATCGAAAGACCGGAAGACCGCATTGGTACTCCGTACATTCCTTGCGAACTCGACAAAATCGTTGCTGTTGTTCCTTGCGACATCACCGATAAAGTTCGTCCGCTTGGCGAAATCGACGAAGACGCTAAACACATGGGCGAAAACCTCGTAGCATTCTTCAAAAAAGAAGTTGCTGAAGGCCGCCTGCCGAAAAACCTGCTTCCGCTGCAGTCCGGCGTAGGCTCCGTTGCTAACGCTGTTATCAACGGCCTTGTAAACTCCGACTTCGAAGACCTCACCGTTTACACCGAAGTTATCCAAGACGGTATGTTCGACCTCATCGATGCCGGCAAACTCCGTGTTGCTTCCGGTACCGCTCTGACTCCGTCTCCGGAATGCCAGAAAAAATTCTATGAAAACCTTGACCATTACAAACCTTACCTGATTCTCCGTCCGCAGGAAATCTCCAACAGCCCTGAAGTTGCACGCCGCATTGGCGTTATCGCAATGAACACCGCTATCGAAGTTGATATTTACGGCAACGTAAACTCCACTCATATCTGCGGCACCAAATTGATGAACGGCGTTGGCGGCTCCGGCGACTTTGCCCGTAACGGTTACCTCACCGTATTCTTCACCAACTCCCTGGCAAAAGGCGGCAAAATCAGCTCCGTTGTTCCGTTCTGCAGCCATATCGACCATGCAACCCTCGACGTTGACGTTATCGTTTCCGAACGCGGCGTTGCTGACCTCCGTGGCCTGACTCCGAAAGAAAAAGCTCCGATCATCATTGATCAGATTGCTAACCCGAAATATCAGCCGCTTCTGCTGGATTACTTCCACAGAGCTTGCGAAGCTTGCGGCAACAGCCAGACTCCGCATCTGCTTGAAGAAGCTTTCGATTTCCATAACCGTTTCAACAAAACCGGCACCATGGAAAAATAATCCCAGTTTAATTGGGGCTTAAGCCTGTGCCGGCGGTAGCGAGTCCTCCGGCACAGCTTAAATAAATATGTTGACGAAGCCGAAAGGCTTTGCCATAGACCGTCTTTGACGGACACTCTCACCGTACCCGGGAAGTCCAACCCGAGTATGAAAACAAAAATTTTAAGGAGGATTTGAGAATGTCAAATGAAACTCTGAAAGCTGGCTTAGCTAAATACCATGAAGAAGTAGAAGCTAAACTGGTTAAATTCCCTGAACGCGCAAACCTGGAGCCTAACAGACTCTACACCCCGCTTGACATCGAAGGTTTCGATTATGAAAGAGACCTCGGTTTCCCTGGTGAATATCCTTTCACCCGTGGTGTACAACCTACCATGTACCGCGGCCGTTTCTGGACCATGCGTATGTATGCTGGTTTCTCCACTGCTGAAGAATCCAACAAACGTTATAAATACCTGCTGGCTAACGGCGGCAGCGGCCTGTCTTGCGCATTCGACCTCCCGACCCAGATCGGTTATGATTCCACCGACCCGATGTCCGAAGGCGAAGTTGGTAAAGTAGGCGTAGCTATCGACTCCCTGGCAGATATGGAAATCCTGTTCGACGGTATTCCTCTGGACAAAGTTTCCACTTCTATGACCATCAACGCTCCTGCATCCGTACTGCTCTGCATGTACATCGCAGTTGCTGAAAAACAAGGCGTTTCCGCTGATAAACTCCGCGGCACCATTCAGAACGATATCCTGAAAGAATATGCTGCCCGCGGCACTTATATCTTCCCGCCGAAAGCCTCCATGCGTTTGATCACCAACATTTTTGAATATTGCTCCAAAAATGTTCCGCTGTGGAACACCATCTCCATTTCCGGTTACCATATCCGTGAAGCTGGTTCCACCGCTGCTCAGGAAATCGCATTCACCATCGCTGACGGCATTGCTTATGTAGAAGCTGCTATCAAAGCTGGCATGGACGTTGACGCTTTCGCTGGCCGTCTGTCCTTCTTCTGGAATGCTCACAACAACGTACTCGAAGAAGTTGCTAAATTCCGCGCTTCCCGTCGTGTATGGGCTAAAGTTATGAAAGAAAGATTCGGCGCTAAGAAAGCTAAATCCATGATGCTCCGCGTACATACCCAAACCGCTGGTTCCATGCTGACCGCTCAGCAGCCGAACAACAACATCGTTCGTGTTGCTCTGCAAACCGCAGCTGCAGTAATGGGTGGTACCCAGTCCCTGCACACCAACTCCAAAGACGAAGCTTTGGCTCTGCCGACCACTGAATCCGTAACCATCGCTCTGCGTACTCAGCAAATCGTTGCTTACGAATCCGGCCTGGCTGACACCATTGACCCGTTGGGCGGTTCCTACTATGTAGAAGCTTTGACCAATAAGATCGAAGCTGAATGCTGGGAATACATTAAGAAAATTGATGAACTCGGCGGCGCTCCGGAAGCTATCGCTAAAGGCTACATCCAGAAAGAAATTCAGGATTCCGCTTACAAATGGCAGATGGACGTTGAAAAAGGCAACCGTATTATCGTTGGCGTTAACAAATTCCAGCAGGAAGAAGAACCCCCGAAAAACCTGCTGCGCGTAGACGGCTCTGTTGGCAAACTGCAGGCTGAAAAAATTGCTGCATTGAAAGCTCGCCGTGACAACGCTAAAGTTGAAGAAACCCTTGCTGCTCTTAAAGCAGGCTGCGCTGATGAAAGCGTTAACCTGATGCCTTTGATCCTCGAAGCTGTTAAAGCTTATGCAACCGAAGGCGAAATCTGCGGCGTAATGAGAGAAGTATTCGGCGAATACCAGGCTCATACCCAGCTGTAATTAACTTAGCCAACAATAATAGGGAGGTAAGTAGATAATGTCTAATATCAGAGTTTTAGTAGCAAAACCGGGTCTTGATGGACACGACCGCGGTGCTAAAGTTGTAGCTCGTGCATTGCGCGACGCTGGTTTTGAAGTAATTTATACCGGTATCCGTCTGACCCCGGAACAAATCGCTGAAGCTGCTCTGCAGGACGACGTTAAAGTTGTTGCTCTGAGCCTGCTCTCCGGCGCTCATAACACCCTTTTCCCGAAAGTTGTAGAACTTTTGAAAGAAAAAGGCCTGAACGATGTTCTGGTTATCGGCGGCGGCGTTATTCCTGACGCTGACATCCCGGGCCTGAAAGCTGCTGGCATTGCCGAAGTATTCACTCCTGGCACCCCGACCAGCGCTATCGTTGACTTCATCAACGCAAACGTAAAATAATTAGGTCTTAAAAATTTGCAAGGCGGCTTGTCCGCCTTGCAACCTAAAATTTTTATCAGACCTCAACAAGGCGGTGTGAAATTTGAACATTGTTGAAGGCGTATTAAACCACAACCGTTTGGCACTGGCCAAAGCAATTACGGCCGTTGAAAACGAGTATGACAATGCTGTTGAAATTATGACAGCTTTATATCCCCACACCGGCAATGCTTATGTCATTGGTATAACCGGACCTCCGGGTGCTGGCAAAAGTACTTTGACCGATAAACTTGCCAAAGAATTCCGTAAACGCGGTAAAACTGTTGGCATTATTGCAGTAGACCCCACCAGTCCGTTCTCCGGCGGCGCTATCTTGGGCGACCGTATCAGAATGTTGGATTTGTCTTCGGATGAAGGCATTTTTGTCCGTTCTATGGCTACCAGAGGCAGCTTGGGCGGCTTATCGCAAAAAGCAGGCGATGCAGTCAAATTGATGGATGCTTTTGGCTTTGACATCATTATCATTGAAACCGTAGGCGTAGGGCAATCTGAAGTTGATATCGTAAAAACTGCCGATACCACCATGGTTGTTGTAATCCCGGGCATGGGTGATGATATTCAGGCTATTAAAGCAGGTATACTTGAGATCGGTGATTTGTTCACGATTAACAAAGCTGATCGTGAAGGCACAGACAAGCTCAACATAGAGATTGAAATGATGTTGGAATTAAATCCCGAACATGTTGGCTGGCGTCCGCCGATCAACCGGACCATTGCCAGCAAGGGTGAAGGCATAGAAGCAGTTGTAGACTCCATTGAGGAGCACCAGAAATATCTGAATGATAGCGGTGAAATCGTTAAAATCCGCAAAGCCCGCATTAAAAACGAGGTTACTGCGATGCTTAACGACAAAGTAAACCGCTACATTGATAAAAATGTAGTAGCTACCGATGAATTTGATTCCTTGGTAGAAAAACTGCAGGGCCGCGAAATTGAACCGTACTCTGTAGTTGATAACATTGTTGGTAAAGTTTTGAAATAAAACCACCAAATTAATTCTTTAAGGAGGAATTAAAAATGTTCAAAGTAATTTGTGTTGACCATGTAGGTATTGCCTGCAAAGATTTGGATGTATCCAAAAAATTCTACACCGAAGTTCTCGGTCTGGAATGCACTGGTGAAGAACCGGTTCCCGAACAGGGCGTAAAAACCGTATTCATTCCTTGCGGCGAAACTCTGCTTGAGCTTCTTGTTGATATTACCGAAAACAATGATGGCCCGATCGGCAAATACATTGCTAAAAACGGCCAGGGCATCCAGCACATTGCTCTCCGTGTTGACGACATCGAAGCTGCTATCGCCGGCGTACAGGAAAAAGGCGGCATCATGATTGACAAAGCACCTCGCGGTGGTGCAGGCGGAATGGACATTGCTTTCGTTCATCCGAAATCTGTTGGCATTTTGCTCGAACTCTGCGCTCCTGCAAAAAAATAATTTCTGCCTGAACAGAAATTAAGCTGCTTGTGCAGCACACAAAAATCAGATACATAACAGACGGGCGCCTGATACTACGCCCGCCTGCATGTATAAATAAGTTCTCCCCAATTATATGGAGGTGTAAGATTTGTCTACTCAAGAAAGAATTGAGAAAATGCTCAAACTCTCCGAACACATTATCGCAGCTGGCGGCGAAAAGAAAGTAGCTAAACAGCATGAAAGCGGTAAACTGACTGCTCGTGAGAGAATCGCATTATTACTTGACGAAGGTAGCTTCGTTGAATTGGATCGTTTCGTAAGCCATCGTTGCACCAACTTCGGCCAGGACAAAAAAGAACTCCCGGGCGAAGGTGTAACCACCGGTTACGGCACTGTTGACGGCCGTCTGGTTTATGTATTCGCTCAGGACTTCACCGTTGAAGGCGGCTCCCTCGGCGAAATGCATGCTAACAAAATCGTTAAAGTACAGCGCCTTGCTCTCAAAATGGGTGCTCCGTGCGTTGGCCTGAACGATTCCGGCGGTGCTCGTATCCAAGAAGCTGTTGACGCTCTGGGCGGCTATGGCAAGATCTTCTTCGAAAACACCAGCGCATCCGGTGTTATTCCTCAGATCTCTGCTATCATGGGTCCTTCCGCAGGCGGCGCTGTATACAGCCCGGCTCTGACCGACTTCATCTACATGGTAAAGAACACTTCCAAAATGTTCATTACCGGCCCTGCAGTTGTTAAATCCGTTACCGGCGAAGAAGTTACCCAAGAAGAACTGGGCGGCGCTATGACCCACAACCAGACTTCCGGTGTAGCTCACTTTGCAGCTGAAAACGACGAAGACTGCATTAAACAAATCCGTTATCTGCTCAGCTTCCTTCCGTCCAACAACATGGAAGGCGCACCGATTATCGAAACCGGTGATTCCCCGACCAGAACCGACGAAGCACTGAACAGCATTATTCCTGATAATTCCAATCATCCTTATGATATGAAAGACATTATCAAGAGCATTGTTGATAACGGTGAATTCTATGAATCTCAGCAATACTACGCTCAGAACATCATTACCTGCTTCGCACGTATGGATGGCCAGACCGTAGGTATTATTGCTAACCAGCCGAAAGTTATGGCAGGTTGCCTTGATATCAATGCATCTGACAAATCTTCCCGCTTCATTCGCTTCTGCGACGCTTTCAACATTCCTCTGTTGAACCTGGTAGACGTTCCGGGCTTCCTGCCTGGCACCAACCAAGAATATGGCGGCATCATCCGTCATGGCGCTAAGATGCTCTATGCATACTCTGAAGCAACCGTACCTAAAATTACTTTGATTACCCGTAAAGCATACGGCGGTTCTTACCTCGCAATGTGCTCTCAGGAACTTGGTGCTGACCAGGTTATTGCTTGGCCGACTGCTGAAATCGCAGTTATGGGTCCTGCTGGTGCAGCTAACATCATCTTCCGTAAAGATCCTGATGTTGAAGCTAAAACTGCTGAATACATTGACAACTTTGCAACCCCGTATCAGGCTGCAAAACGTGGCATGGTTGATATCGTAATTCAACCGAAAGATTCCCGCCCGACCATTATCAATGCATTGCAAATGCTGGATTCCAAACGTGAAAGCCGTCCGGCTAAGAAACACGGTAACATTCCGCTTTAATGCATAGAAAGGGGAAATCGTAATGGGATTTTTTGGATTATTTGGCGGCAGCAAAAAGAAAAAAGAAGCTCCTAAAGCTGCAGCCCCGGCTCCGGTAGCAGCAGCTCCGGCTCCTGCGGTTCCCGCCGGCACTCCCCCCGAAGTAATTGCAGCTATCAGCGGTGCAATCAGCATGGTTATGAATGACGATGAAATGATTGCAGCAATGGCAGCAGCTATCCAGCATGCTGGCGGCGGCGTAGCTGTAGTACGTATTAAAAAACCGAGTACGCTTTGGGCTCAGACTGGCCGCTTGTCTTTGATGAACAAAAGACAAGAGTGCTACTAATTTTTAGTTTTGACTGCAGCAGATACCAGTTATCTGCTGCACGAAAATAAAATTTTTTTAAAAAGTGAAATGGAGGAATTTCAAATGAGAAAATTCAAAGTTAACGTTAATGGTGTAGCTTACACCGTTGAAGTTGCAGAAGAAGGCGTTGTAGCAGCAGCTCCGGTAGCAGCAGCTCCGGTTGCAGCTCCCGCTCCGGCTCCGGTAGCAGCTCCTGCTCCGGCAGCAGCTCCGGCTCCCGCTCCGGCTCCGGCAGCAGCTCCTGCTCCGGCAGCAGTAGCAGCTGGCGACACCCCGCTTACCGCTCCGATGCCTGGTAAAGTAAGCAAAATCGTAGCTAAAGCTGGCGACACCGTTAAAAAAGGCGACGTAGTTCTTATGCTCGAAGCTATGAAAATGCAGAATGAAATTGCTGCACCTGTTGACGGCACCGTTAAATCCATCAACGTAGACGTTAACGAAAACGTAAAACCTGGCCAGATCATGGCTGTTATCGGCTAATTTCCTTCAATTCTTCAAGTATAGTAGCAATGCCGGCAGTTTAACTACCGGCACTGCTATCAGATGAATTTATAGGAAAGCAATTGAATATTGGAGGTTTAAGAATGGATTCTTTACTCGTACAATACCCTTATCTTGAAGAACTCCTGAAGGGTATTCTTGGTCTTAGCTATACTCATGTTATTATGTGGCTTATCGGCGGCTTGCTGATTTTCCTGGCCGTTAAATACGACTATGAACCGGCTCTGCTGCTTCCGATTGGCTTCGGTGCAATTCTTGCTAACATTCCGCATTCCTCTGCAGTATCCACTGAACCGGGTGCTGAAGGCTTCTTGATCACCCTGTACAATGCAGGTATCGCAAACGAACTGTTCCCTGTACTTATCTTCATTGCTATCGGCGCAATGTGCGATTTCGCTCCGTTGATTCGCCGTCCGTCCGTAATGCTGTTCGCAGCAGCTGCTCAGTTCGGTATCTTCGCTACCGCTATCGGCGCTACTTTCCTGGGCTTCTCCTTCCCGCATGCTTCCTCTATCGGTATCATCGGTGCAGCTGACGGCCCGACCACCATTTATGTAGCAAGCCGTTATGCAGTAGAACTGCTTGGACCTCTGTCCGTAGCTGCTTACTGCTACATGTCTTTGGTACCGGTTATCCAACCGCCTGTTATCAAAGCTGTTACCACTCAGAACGAACGCAAAATCCGTATGGGCTTTGAAAACGAAGAACCTGTATCTGACACCACTAAATTCTTGTTCCCGATCATGATCGTTATCGTAGCAGGCGTTGTATCTCCTCTGTCTGTTGCTCTTATCGGTGCTCTTATGTTCGGTAACGTTCTTAAAGAATCCGGTGTTGTTGATAACCTGTCCAACTGCGCTCAGAACGAACTGTCCAACCTGGTAACCCTCGTACTTGGTATTACCATCGGCGGTACCATGACTGCTGAACGTTTCCTGAACTTCCAGGTACTTCTCATCATGGCTCTCGGTGCTGTAGCATTCGTATTCGATACTGTTGGCGGCGTTCTCTTCGCTAAAATCCTGAACATGTTCAGCGCTAAGAAAATCAACCCGATGATCGGTGCTTGCGGCATTTCCGCATTCCCGATGTCCGGCCGTGTAATCGCTAAAATGGCTTTGAAAGAAGACCCGACTAACTTCATCATCCAACATGCTATCGGCGTAAACGTTGCTGGTCAGGTTGCATCCGTAGTAGCAGGTGGTCTGGTTCTTGCTATGATTCCTGCTCTGGAAAAAATGTAATCTGTAATTTGTAACTTTCCTTATAGCGTGCTTTCCACTGGAATATTTTTGGAGGTGTAAAAATGGGAGCAACTGAAAAAGCCGTCATTATGATGTGCGTAGCTCTGCCGACCATGTTTATCGTTATTGGACTTTTCGTTGGTTTAACGAAAGCCCTGCATAAATCTTTCCCGGCAGAAGAAGATTAATTTTAAACTTAGCTGAATAAATAGCTAACAAAATGTTTACTTGCGGTTTAAACGGGCGGTTATGCCGCCCGCGTACCGCATAAGCCGTCAAGCCAGAAACTTAACGGCATTATTATGTTTAGCTCATCTGAGCTAATTTATGAAGATTGGAGTGACGAAATTGGATATTTCACTTCCTGCTTTAATGTCCATCCTCGCGTTGGTTATTCTTGTAGGTATTTCCTGCGTTAATGAGGATTTAAACGTAGGCTTCCTCGGTATTGCGTTCGGTATTATCGTAGGCGGCGTCTTTGGCGGCACCCCTGCAAGTAAAATTATGAATGCTTTCCCGCTTAGCCTGTTTATGATTCTGGTTGGTGTTACATTCCTTTTCGGTATGGCACAAACCAACGGCACCATGGAAAAACTCACTGCTTATTCCATTCGTGTCTGCAAAGGCAACACTGCTTTAATTCCTATCATTATTTTCTTACTTTCCGACTTCTTGACCACTATCGGCCCTGGCAACATCGCAGGCTGCGCACTTATGGCTCCGGTAGCTATGGCTATCGCCGGCCGTGTTAAAATGCCTGCATTCCTGATGACCCTGCTCGTAGTAGGTGCCTGCAACGCCGCTGCATTCTCTCCGTTTGCACCGACCGGCATCATCTCCAACGGCATCATCGCTAAAGTTGCTCCTGATCTCGGAATCCCTGCTGATGAACTCGATGCTATTGCATGGATGGTATACTTCAAATCCACTCTTGCACAAGGCTTCGTAACCGTAGTAGGCTTTATGGTAATGGGCGGCGCTAAATGGCTGAAAGAACAGCGCGGTGCTTCTCTGGATATCGATGAATTGGCTCCGAAACCGGAACCGTTCAACGCTGCACAGACCACCACTTTGCTGATGGTTGCACTCCTCGTTCTTTTGGTAGTAGTTCCTGGGCTGCCTGGTATTAAAGGCACTCTGCCGAAAATGCTCACCAATATGCTTTCTAACGTAGGTTCTATTTCCTTCGTACTTTCTATTGTACTCATGCTCACCGGTTACGGCGATTCCAAAGCTGCTGTTAAAGTAATGCCTTGGTCCGTAATCATGATGGTTTGCGGCGTATCCGTATTGATCGACGTTATGGATAAATCCGGTGGCCTGAACTTCCTTGTTCAGATTATGTCCTCCGTAGCTGGCCCGACCACTATCTGCTTCTGGGCATCCTTCGTACCGGCTGTTCTGTCTGCATACTCCAGCTCCTCTGGTGTAATTATGCCGATGTTCCTGCCGATGACTCCTGGTTTGGTAGAATTAACTGGTGGCGATGCTATTTCCATCATTTCCGCTATCAACGTAGGTTCCCACCTTGTAGATACTTCTCCGCTTTCCACTCTGGGCGCACTCTGCATTGCAGCTGCTCCTGAGTACGAAGATAAAGGCGTTCTGTTCCGTAAACTTTTGATTTGGGGCCTCTCCATGTCCATTGTTTCCGGTATTGTTTGCTTCGTATTCTTCGGTGTACTTGGTCTGTAAGAAGAACAAGAGTAATCAAGCGAACGTTTGCTAACGCAATCTAAAATTAGTTCGCTATTTTTAGAATGGTATTTTGCAAAGTGCGAATATCTGATTTCAAGTTCCATCTTAATCTAACAAATAGGAGGAACTAAATTATGGATATTTCGCTTCCTGCATTAGTGTCCATTCTCGCACTGGTTATCCTCGTAGGCATCAGCTGCGTTAATGAAGATTTGAACGTAGGCTTCCTCGGTATCGCTTTCGGTATTATCGTAGGCGGCGTTTTCGCAGGTACTCCTGCATCTAAAGTTATGAACGCTTTCCCGTTAAGCCTGTTCATGATTCTGGTCGGCGTAACCTTCCTCTTTGGTATGGCTCAGACCAACGGCACTATGGAAAAACTTACTGCTTATTCTATTCGTGCTTGCAAAGGCAACACTGCCCTTGTACCTATCATTATTTACATTCTTGCTACTTTTATCACCACCATCGGACCTGGCAACATCGCTGGCTGCGCATTGATGGCTCCGGTTGCAATGGCTATTGCTTCCAAAGTTAAAATGCCTGCTTTCCTGATGACCCTGCTCGTAGTTGGTGCCTGCAACGGTGCTGCATTCTCTCCGTTTGCTCCTACCGGTATTATTTCTAACGGCATCATCGCTAAATGTGCTCCGGAACTCGGCATTCCTGCTGATTACCTCAACACTTTGGCTTGGAAAATTCACTTCAACTCCACTATTGCACAAGGCTTCGTTAACATCGGCGGCTTCTTTGTAATGGGCGGTTTGAAATGGATCCGCGAACAGAAAGGCGCTGCTCTTGATATTGATGAACTGGCTCCGAAACCGGAACCGTTTAACGCTGCACAGAAAACCACTCTGCTGCTCGTTGCTATCCTCATTATCCTGGTAGTTGTTCCTGGTCTGCCTGGCGTTAAAGGTACCCTTCCGAAAACTATCACCAATATGCTCTCCAACGTAGGCTCTATCTCCTTCGTACTTTCAATCGTACTCATGCTTACCGGTTATGGCGATTCCAAAGCTGCTGTTAAAGTAATGCCTTGGTCCGTAATCATGATGGTTTGCGGCGTATCCGTATTGATCGACGTTATGGATAAAGCTGGCGGCCTGAACTTCCTCGTAGAAGTAATGGCTTCCGTAGCTGGCCCGACCACTATCTGCTTCTGGACAGCATTTGTACCGGCTGTAATTTCTGCTTACTCCTCCAGCTCTGGCGTAGTAATGCCGATGTTCCTGCCGATGACTCCTGGTCTGGTAGAATTGACCGGCGGCGACCCGATTGCTATTATTTCCGCAATCGACGTTGGTTCTCACCTTGTAGATACTTCTCCGCTCTCCACTTTGGGCGCACTGTGCATTGCATCTGCCGGTGAAGAAGAAGACAAAGGCGTACTGTTCCGTAAACTTTTGATTTGGGGTCTTTCCATGTCCATCGTTTCCGGTATCGTTTGCTACGTATTCTTTGGTCTGCTTGGTTTCTAAGCAAAGAATAGTTAGGCTAAGTTACTAACGCAATCTAAAATAGTTTACTATTTTTAGAATGGTATTTTGCGTTGTGCTAATATCCGGTTTCTGCATTCCGTCTTACTTTGCGTAAATAGGAGGAAACAATTATGGATATTTCACTTCCTGCATTAGTGTCCATTCTCGCACTGGTAATCCTCGTAGGCATCAGCTGCGTAAACGAAGATTTAAACGTAGGCTTCCTGGGTATTGCGTTCGGTATTATCGTGGGCGGTATATTCTCCAATATCACTGCAGCGAAAATCATGAACGCATTCCCGCTTAGCCTTTTCATGATTCTGGTTGGTGTAACCTTCCTTTTTGGTATGGCTCAGACCAACGGCACTATGGAAAAACTTACTGCTTATTCCGTACGTGCCTGCAAAGGCAATACTGCCCTTGTACCGTTAATCATTTATATTCTCTGCACTTTCGTAACCACTATCGGCCCTGGCAATATCGCAGGCTGCGCACTTATGGCTCCTGTATCCATGGCTATTGCTTCTAAAGTTAAAATGCCGGCATTTTTGATGACCTTGCTTGTTGTTGGTGCCTGCAACGGTGCAGCATTCTCTCCGTTTGCTCCTACCGGCATCATTTCCAACGGCCTTATCGCAAAAATGGCTGGTGAACTCGGACTTTCTCCGGACTATCTGAATACTTTAGCATGGAAAATTCATTTTAACTCCGAACTTGCACAAGGCTTCGTTAACATCGGCGGCTTCTTTGTAATGGGCGGTTTGAAATGGATCCGCGAACAGAAAGGCGCTGCTCTTGATATTGATGAACTGGCTCCGAAACCGGAACCGTTTAACGCTGCACAGAAAACCACTCTGCTGCTCGTTGCTATCCTCATTATCCTGGTAGTTGTTCCTGGTCTGCCTGGCGTTAAAGGTACCCTTCCGAAAACTATCACCAATATGCTCTCCAACGTAGGCTCTATCTCCTTCGTACTTTCAATCGTACTCATGCTTACCGGTTATGGCGATTCCAAAGCTGCTGTTAAAGTAATGCCTTGGTCCGTAATCATGATGGTTTGCGGCGTATCCGTATTGATCGACGTTATGGATAAA
>ERZ791575.144-NODE-144-length-37060-cov-173.973382_pt1:0-35000 | contig 37060 bp, 29 predicted proteins | sample MGYA00509970_ERZ791575 | MGnify/ENA primary metagenome ERZ791575 (study PRJEB30046, sample SAMN00791935) | human gut metagenome | study: EMG produced TPA metagenomics assembly of the A metagenome-wide association study of gut microbiota in type 2... | reverse complement strand
TTTTTTTTATCTGCTCAAGATGTTTTTTATCAGCAGATGACGTTGATTACACGGATTTTTATTATCTTTGCAGCATGATTTGGACCGATAGAATACGACAGGTGAAGATTTTTTTGGTGATAGCGGCAGTGTTTATTGCTGTCGCCTCTCTTGTTGTGTCTCATTTTCTTGTTCGTGATCTAGCAGAAGAGGAACGCAACCGTATGGCGGTTTGGGCTGAAGCTATGCGTACGCTCAATAATGCCGATGAGAATACCGACTTGAACTTGGTATTGAAGGTTATCAATGAAAATAATTCCATTCCGGTTATCGTAATGGATTCTGAAAACCATGCTCAGACTTTTCGTAATGTTGATGTGGAAGGGAAAGATTATGCAGATTCCCTTGCTTATGCCTCTGCCATCGGTCAGCGGCTCTTGAAACAAGGCAAGAATATTAAAATTGAACTAGATGATTCAACGCATGACTATATTCAGGTTTGCTATGATGAATCCCTCATGATACGACGTCTGTCAGCTTATCCTTATATTCAGTTGGGGGTAGTCATGCTCTTTGTGGTTATTGCCATCTTTGCTTTGCTTACTTCCAAAAGAGCGGAACAGAATAAGGTGTGGGTGGGGTTGTCTAAAGAAACTGCTCATCAGTTGGGTACTCCAATTTCCAGTCTGATGGCTTGGATTGAAATTCTGAAGATGAATTATCCGGATGACGAACTCATTCCTGAAATGAACAAGGATATCCAGCGTTTGCAACTGATAGCAGACCGTTTCTCAAAGATAGGTGCCCTGCCAGAACCTGTTCCTGCAAGTTTGAACGAAGTGATGAATCATGTAATAGACTACATGGATCGTCGAACATCGAAGAATGTTAAACTGGTGAAGGAAATACCTGAACAGGATGTTATCGTTAAGATGAATGCCTCTCTCTTTGAATGGGTGATAGAAAATCTGTCGAAGAATGCTGTTGATGCTATGGGAGCAAATGGTGGACAGATTACGCTCCATGTGGAAGAAATAGATGATAAAGCTATTATAGAAGTTTCAGATACAGGAAATGGTATAAGAAAAAAGGATTTGAAGAATGTATTCCGTCCCGGTTTTACTACCAAAAAGCGAGGCTGGGGCTTAGGTTTATCACTAGCTAAACGAATCGTAGAAGAATACCATCATGGTAAAATATGGGTGAAAAGTACAGAAATTGGGCATGGAACCACCTTCAGAATCGAGTTAAAGAAAGAATAATCAATTAATAATGAGTGATTTTAGTGATTTTTACATAAAAAATTATTTTATCTCAAAAATTATTTGTAACTTTGCAGCCCGAAACAATATAGTATATATTGAATATGTGTAACATAGATTCTTTTAAGATTGATTTGAAAGCTTTACCTCAAGGGATAACCGAAAAGGAATTTAAGCTTACCAATGAATATTTTGAGGCAATCGATGCTCCTGATGTTCAGAGAGGCGAGTTGTCAAGTAGTCTGTCTATCAATAGGACGGATGACTTCTTCGAACTCAATTTCCATACAGAGGGAGTGGTTCACATACCATGCGACATCTGTCTGGACGATATGGATCAAATCATTGAGACTAATGACAGGCTAGTCGTAAAATTCGGAGAAGAGTACTCAGAGGATGATGATCTGGTGACTGTGGCCGAGAACGAAGGAATACTCGATGTCGCCTGGTTTATCTATGAATTTATAGATCTCAATATTCCCATCAAGCATGTGCATGCACCTGGAAAATGCAACCCTGCTATGATTGAAAAGCTCAATGAGCATTCTGCCGCCCGAAGCGGTGAGGAAGAAGAGGAAACTGTAGATCCACGCTGGGAAGCTCTATTGAAATTGAAAAAATAAAAATTAAAATTTTAAACATTTAAAAATTATGGCACATCCTAAAAGAAGACAGTCAAAGACACGTACACTTAAGAGAAGAACTCATGATAAGGCAGTAGCTCCTACATTGGCAGTTTGCCCTAACTGTGGTGCATACTATGTATACCACACTGTTTGCCCTACTTGCGGTTACTATCGTGGTAAGGTTGCAATCGTTAAGGAAGCAGCTGAATAATGGGTAAAATTAATGCTGTAATTACAGGTGTCGGCGGCTACGTGCCAGACTATATCCTCAACAACGAGGAATTGTCTCGCATGGTAGATACTACAGATGAGTGGATTACCACCCGTGTGGGTATCAAAGAGCGCCGCATCCTTACAGAGGAAGGCCTCGGAACCAGCTATCTGGCGCGTAAAGCTGCCAAGCAGTTGATTCAGAAGACTGGCGTTGATCCAGATACAATCGATGCACTGATTGTAACAACCACGACACCTGACTACAAGTTCCCTTCTACAGCATCTATCGTCCTCGGTAAGCTGGGCTTGAAGAATGCTTTCGCATTTGACTTCTCTGCAGCTTGCTGTGGATTCTTGTATACCCTTGATGTTGCTGCAAGCATGATTCAGAGTGGTAGATACAAGAAGATTATTGTGATTGGTGCTGACAAGATGTCTTCATTGGTAGATTACACAGACCGTGCTACTTGTGTTCTCTTCGGAGATGGAGCAGGTGCGGTTTTGGTGGAGGCAACTGAAGAGGAGAACGTTGGTGTTCAGAACTCATACCTTCGTACAGATGGACAAGGTTTGCCTTTCCTTCACATGAAGGCTGGTGGTTCTGTTTGCCCTCCATCACATTTTACAGTTGATCATCGCCTGCACTATCTTTATCAGGAAGGTCGTACTGTATTCCGTTACGCAGTAACAGATATGAGCAACGACGTGATGAAGATCATGGAAATGAACAATCTGAAGGCTGATGATGTGAACTGGGTAATTCCTCACGAGGCTAATCTCCGTATTATCGAGGCAGTAACCAAGCGTGCTGGAATTCCATTTGATAAGGTGGTTGTAAACATCGATCATTATGGAAATACTAGTGCAGCAACAATTCCATTGGCACTCTGGGATGCTGAAAGTCAATTGAAGAAGGGCGATAACGTCATCTTCACAGCATTTGGTGCAGGATTTGTACATGGCGCTTCTTTCTATAAGTGGGCGTATGATGGCGCTGCTTACGGAAAGTAATCTATAAAAATAGGATAGAATAATAATCTATATAAGGAAACGCATCTTTCTTATTTCTCTATAAATAAGTAAGGATGCGTTTCTTTAGCTTAAAAACAATAGAGCTTAACTTCTTGATAGTAAAATTTTGCTAAATTCAATTTTTTATGCATAAAGCTGGTTTCGTTAATATAGTAGGTAACCCTAATGTGGGAAAAAGTACCTTGATGAATCAATTGGTGGGTGAACGTATTAGTATTGCAACTTTTAAGGCTCAGACAACCCGTCATCGTATCATGGGTATTGTGAATACTGATGATATGCAGATTGTATTTTCTGATACTCCTGGTGTTTTGAAGCCAAATTACAAGATGCAGGAGATGATGCTTGCCTTCTCTGAGAGTGCATTGGCGGATGCTGATGTGCTGCTTTATGTGACTGATGTGATAGAAAATCCTGAAAAGAACATGGAATTCTTGGAAAAGGTTAAGAAAATGCAGATTCCTGTACTCTTGCTTATCAACAAGATTGATCAGAGTGATCCGAAGAAGTTGGGTGATATTGTTGAAAAATGGCACTCTTTGTTGCCTAATGCAGAGATTCTTCCTATCTCAGCGAAGAATAAATTCGGAACGGATATGCTCTTGAAGCGCATTAAGGAACTCTTGCCGGAATCTCCTGCTTTCTTTGATAAGGATCAGCTGACAGACAAGCCTGCCCGTTTCTTCGTTTCAGAGATTATCCGAGAAAAGATTTTGCTCTATTATGATAAGGAGATACCTTATTCTGTAGAGGTAAGAGTGGAGCGATTTAAGGAAGATGAAAAACGTATCCACATTAATGCAGTGATTTATGTTGAACGTGATTCCCAAAAGGGTATCATCATCGGGCACCAGGGTATCGCATTGAAAAAGGTGAATACCGAGAGTCGTAAGGCTTTGGAAAAGTTCTTCGACAAGAAAATCTTCTTGGAGACTTTCGTAAAAGTTGATAAGGATTGGCGCAGCTCTCAGAGAGAACTTGATGCCTTTGGATATAATCCGGAATAATTGATAGTTAAGAGTTAATAGTTTAAAGACGCCTTAATAACTATAAACTATCAACTGTAAACTATCAACTAAAATAACTCCTCCCTGAATGTAATCGAGGGAGTGACTCTCGCCAAAAGAGCGAGGGCTGGAGCAAGGTCAGCTTCGGCAAATTATTAACTTGGATGCAGGGACCACATCCTTGAATACCTCCTAAAAGGAAGGAGGATAATGACTGTTTATGGCAAATTTAGTAGCTATTGTAGGACGCCCTAATGTGGGTAAGTCTACTTTATTTAATCGTTTGACTCAATCACGTCGCGCTATCGTTAGTGATACTGCCGGTACTACTCGTGACCGTCAGTATGGTAAGTGCAGTTGGAATGGTAGAGAATTTTCGGTTGTTGATACCGGTGGTTGGGTTGTAAAATCTGATGATATTTTTGAAGATGCTATCCGCAAGCAGGTACTTGTTGCTACAGAAGAGGCTGACCTGGTTCTCTTCCTGGTAGACGTTAACACTGGCCTTACTGATTGGGATGAAGATGTGGCGCTAATTTTGCGTCGTGCCAAATTGCCTGTTATCCTTGTTGCTAACAAGGTTGATAACAGCGCAGAGTATTATCAGGCTGCTGAGTTCTACAAGTTAGGCTTGGGGGATCCTCAGTGTATCAGTGCTGCTACAGGTGGTGGCACTGGTGATTTGCTTGATATGATTCTGGACAAACTTCAGGATAATCCTGAGGAGGCAATCGAAGAAGATATTCCTCGTTTTGCGGTAGTAGGTCGTCCGAATGCTGGTAAGAGTAGCATTATCAATGCTTTTATCGGTGAGAATCGTAATATCGTGACAGAAATTGCTGGTACTACACGTGATAGTATCTATACCAGATACGATAAGTTTGGTTTCGATTTTTACCTGGTTGATACAGCTGGTATCCGTCGTAAAAACAAGGTAAGCGAAGACTTGGAATTCTATTCTGTGATGCGTTCTATCCGTGCCATCGAGAATAGTGATGTCTGCATCCTGATGCTTGATGCTACCCGTGGTATCGAGACCCAGGATATGAACATCTTCCAGTTGATTCAGAAGAACAACAAGAGTCTGGTGGTTGTCGTAAACAAATGGGATTTGGTTGAGGAGAAGAATCAGAAGGTAATTGATACTTTTGAAAATGCTATCCGCAAGCGTATGGCTCCATTCGTAGACTTTCCTATCATCTTTGCTTCAGCCTTGACTAAGCAGCGTATTTTCCGAGTATTGGAAACTGCCAAGGAAGTTTACCAGAACCGTAAGGCTCATATTGGAACTTCTAAGTTGAATGAGGTGATGTTGCCTATTATCGAGGCATATCCTCCACAGAGCATAAAGGGTAAGTATATCAAAATTAAGTATTGCACCCAGTTGCCTAATACAACGATTCCTTCGTTTGTGTTCTATGCAAACTTGCCTCAGTATGTCAAGGAGAACTATCGCCGTTTCCTGGAGAATAAGATTCGTGAGAACTGGTCATTACATGGCTGTCCTATCAACGTCTTCATTCGTCAGAAGTAAATAAATGAAGCGAAGAATGCAGAATCAAAGTGTATAAAAATGAAGAAACTTTTGATTTTTATGATATTCATGGTGGGATTGGTATTTTCTTCCTGTAGGGAGGAGAAACCTGATCCTGGCTATCTTGCAGGTATTGCTGCCAAGGGATATTATGATTTGCTTTTAGAGGGCAAGTATAAGGAGTTTGTAGACGGCTACAATCAACCTTATCGGTTGCCAAATGGCTATCAGGATCAATTGCTGATGAATGCCAAAATGTTTGTTGAGCAGCAGCAAGATGAACATAAAGGTATGGTTAAGGTGAATGTTCTGAATGCAAAAGCTGATACAGCGCATCATGTTGCTGATGTTTTTTTGCAAGTGGTGTATGGTGACAGTACTAAAGAACAGATTGTGGTACCTATGGTAGAGGTAAAGGATGCCTGGAAAATGAGATAGTATTTAATTTGTAATAAAAAAGCCATCAGCCAGTTTTTGGTCTGATGGCTTTTTTTTGAACGATACTGTTTTATTTGTTTTTAGCTTCTTCCAGCTCCACCTCCTTTACTTTGCGGAATAGATCGGAAGCAAAGACTAAATCGTTGAGTTTCTCGTTTGTTGAGGTCATCACTTCATCTTTGTTGCCTTGCCATTCTTTATGACCCTGGTAGATAAAGCAGATGTTTTCACCAATGCCCATTACCGAATTCATGTCGTGGGTATTGATGATGGTAGTCATATTATAGTCTTTGGTGATGCCTGAAAGCAGTTCATCTATCACAAGTGAAGTCTTTGGGTCCAAACCTGAGTTTGGCTCATCGCAGAACAAGTATTTCGGATTCATTACGATGGCACGTGCAATAGCTACTCGTTTCTGCATACCACCCGAGATTTCTCCAGGATATTTCTGCTGAGCCTCTATCAGATTGACGCGGTCAAGACATTCCTGAGCCCGTTTTACGCGCTCCCTGTAATTCATGGTAGAGAACATATCAAGTGGAAACATGACATTCTCAAGTACATTCAAAGAGTCGAACAGGGCTGCGCTTTGGAAAATCATTCCCATCTCGCGGCGCATCAGAACTTTTTCTTTTTTCGACATCCGGGTGAAGTCACGGTCATCGTAGAGAACTTCGCCACTTGTAGGCTGAAGTAATCCTACGAGATTCTTCATGAGTACGGTCTTTCCGGAACCGCTCTGTCCGATTATCAAATTAGTCTTTCCTGTTTCAAAGGTGACGTTTATATTGTCTAATACAACCTTGTCGCCAAACGACTTGGTGAGATTTCTAACTTCTATCATAGTTTACGAGAGAATTTGAGTGAGGAAAACATCTGAAAACAGAATCAAAACACTAGAACAGACTACAGCATCGGTTGATGATTTTCCAACCTCAACAGATCCACCTTCTACGGTATAACCGAAATAAGAAGATACGCTGGAAATGATGAATGCAAAGAAAAGACTCTTGATGATGCTCATCCATACAAACCATTGGTTAAATGAATGTTGCAAGCCGAGTGTCAGATCATCTGGTGGTAGGATATGCCCAATATACGCTGTTCCGTAGGCGCCGATGATACCCATGCCAGAACTGAAGATAACCAGGAATGGCATGATGGTGACCAAGCCGATGATTTTAGGCAGAATGAGGTAACATGCTGAATTTACTCCCATGATATCAAGGGCATCAATCTGTTGGGTGACACGCATAGTTCCCAACTCAGAAGCGATATTAGAACCCACTTTACCTGCGAGAATCAGACACATGATACTTGATGAGAACTCCAGAAGCATGATTTCTCGAGTGGTGTAACCTGAAACCCATCGTGGCATCCATGGACTCTGAATGTTCAATTTCATCTGGATGCAGATAACTGCTCCAATGAAGAAGGATATCAGTAAAACGATACCAATAGAGTCAATACCCAATTGCGACATCTCCTTGATGTATTGTTTCAAGAACATGCGCATGCGCTCAGGACGGGAAAAAGAACGTCCCATTAATATGAGATATTTACCGAAGGTGGTAAGCCATTTTTCTATTAACATGCTATTATAAAACTGAATTTTGCTGCAAAATTAACCAAAATCCTCTAAAAAACTGCAATATTATGAATAGTTTTTGATTTTATAAGCGATATTTCCTTTATTTTTAGTATTTTTGCAGCCAAATTAGCTAATTATGGACGAAATTAACAATAACGAACAGCAAAATCAGAATTCTCTGGTTTTGCGAACAGAGGGATTGGTGAAGCGCTATGGTAAACGAACGGTTGCCAATGGAGTTTCTATCAATGTGAAGCAAGGAGAAATTGTGGGATTACTTGGACCTAATGGTGCTGGTAAGACAACTTCTTTCTATATGACAACTGGACTTGTTGTGCCTAATGAGGGACATGTCTTTCTGGGAGATCAGGAAATTACTAATTTTCCTGTATACAAACGTGCCCGTGCGGGAATCGGATACCTGCCTCAGGAGGCCAGTGTTTTCCGCAAGATGAGTGTTGAGGACAATATACTTTCAGTCTTGGAAATGACAGGAAAACCACGTAGTTATCAGTTGCAGAAGTTAGAGAGTCTTATTAGCGAGTTTCGTCTCAATAAGGTTCGTAAGAATAAGGGTGACCAGCTTTCCGGAGGTGAGCGCCGCCGTACAGAGATTGCCCGTTGCCTGGCTATTGACCCAAAGTTTATCATGCTCGATGAGCCATTTGCTGGTGTTGACCCTATTGCGGTAGAAGATATTCAGCATATTGTATGGCAGTTGAAGTATCGCAATATCGGTATTTTGATTACCGACCATAATGTACAGGAGACTCTGACCATTACAGACAGAGCCTATCTGCTGTTCGAAGGAAAGATTCTTTTCCAGGGCAAACCTGAGGAATTGGCAGAGAATAAGATTGTGCGCGAAAAGTATCTGAGTAATAGTTTTGTGCTCAGAAAGAAGGACTTTCAGCTCATAGATGAGCAAAAAAGAGCCAAAGAAGCAGCGTCTGATGGTTAAAAAATCATTTTTTTCTCTTATATATTAGGTATATCCATTAAAAATGTGTAATTTTGCAAGCCAATTGCGGTTATACACGAAAACTGTAGAATTAAAGAAAATATTAACAATAATAAAATAACAAATATCAAGATGAAAATTTCATTTGAAAATCCTGACAAGATTAATGGTCTTTTGACCCTCGTTGTCGAAGAGGAAGATTACAAGAATGATGTCGAGAAGACATTGAAAGATTATCGTAAGAAGGCTAATGTTCCAGGTTTCCGTCCTGGTCAGGCTCCTATGGGTATGATTAAGCGTCAGTTCGGTCCATCTGTAAAAATGGAAGCTATCAACAAGCTCGTTGGTCAGCAGATTTACAAGTATGTACAGGACAACAATATCCAGATGCTCGGTGAGCCTCTCCCATCAGAGAAGCAGGAGCCAGCTGACTTGGAGAATGGTACTTCTTTCACATTTATGTTTGATATCGCTGTTGCTCCAGAGTTCAAGGTAACTCTCAATGGTCGCGACAAGGTTGATTATTATAACATCACAGTTGATGATAAGATTCTCGATCAGCAGATTGATATGTACGCTCAGCGTGCAGGTAGCTATGAGAAGGGTGAGAAGTACGAGGAGAATGACCTTTTGAAGGGTGACTTGCGTGAGCTTGATGAAAATGGCAATACCAAGGAAGGTGGTATCACTGTAGAGGGTGCTATCCTGATGCCTAGCTACATCAAGGTTGACGAGCAGAAGAATCTCTTCAACGATGCTAAGCTCGGTGATGTAATTACATTCAACCCTAAGAAGGCTTATCCAGAGAACGATACTGAGGTTTCTTCACTCCTGAAGATTGAGCGTGAAGCTGTTAAGGACTTGGAGTCAGAGTTCAGCTTCCAGATTACAGAAATCCAGCGTTTCAAGAAGCATGAAATCAACGAAGAGCTCTTTAAGCAGGTTCTCGGTGAGGATACTGACGTGAAGGACGAGGCTGCTTTCCGTGCTAAGATTGCAGAGGGCTTGCAGGCACAGCTCGTTAACGACTCAGATTATAAGTTCATCCTCGATGTTCGCGAGCACTGCGAGAAGAAGGTTGGTGAATTGCAGTTCCCAGATGCACTCTTGAAGCGTATCATGTTGGCTAACAACAAGGATAAGGGCGAGGAGTTCGTAGAGAAAAACTATGCTGAGAGCATCAAGGAGTTGACATGGCATCTTATCAAGGAGCAGCTTATCAAGGCTCAGAATATCAAGGTTGATGACAATGACCTGATGGAGACAGCTAAGGAGGCAGCTCGTGCTCAGTTCGCTCAGTATGGTATGAACAACATTCCTGAGGAGTACATTGAGAACTATGCTAAGGAAATCCTCAAGAAGGGTGACGCTACAGATGCACTTGTAGATCGCTCTATCGATCGTAAGTTGGCTGCATCTCTGAAAACAGCAGTAAAGCTTAACGAAAAGGAGATTTCTGTAGAAGATTTCAACAAGATGATGCAGGAATAACATTTTTTTGAAAAAAAACTTCAAATAAATACGAGGTTATCGACTTTTTTTATTATCTTTGTTCCACCGAACGAGAAATAAGGGTCGATAACCTCTTTTTTCGTATGGTTTAAGACGTAAAATACTATATAGATATGAATGATTTTAGAAAATATGCAACCAAGCATCTTGGTATGAATGGTATGGTGCTTGATGATGTAATTAAGGCACAGGCTCAGTATATGAACCCTTACATCTTGGAGGAGCGTCAGTTGAACGTTACTCAGATGGATGTATTCTCTCGCTTGATGATGGATCGTATCATCTTCCTGGGTACACAGATTGATGACTACACAGCAAATACATTGCAGGCGCAATTGCTGTATCTTGATTCTGTAGATAGTGGTAAGGATATTTCTATCTATTTAAACAGCCCTGGTGGTAGCGTTACTGCTGGTTTGGGTATTTATGATACCATGCAGTTTATCTCTAGCGATGTAGCTACTATCTGTACAGGTATGGCTGCTTCTATGGCTGCCGTGCTGCTCGTTTCTGGCCAGGAGGGTAAACGCTCTGCTTTGCCACATAGCCGTGTCATGATTCACCAGCCATTAGGTGGCGTTCAGGGTCAGGCTTCTGATATTGAGATTGAGGCTCGCGAAATCTTGAAGATGAAAAAGGAATTGTATACTATCATTTCAGACCATTCTCATACTCCTTATGATAAGGTTTATACTGATAGCGACCGTAACTATTGGATGACAGCTGAAGAAGCCAAGGAATATGGAATGATAGATAATGTGTTGATTCGTAAATAACGAATTGTTTTAAGTAAATATGCGTATATATAATAAGGTGCGCAAGAAGAGATAATAATTATAATATGCCAAAGAAAGTATGTAGCTTCTGTGGAAGATCAGAAAATGAAGTCAGATTACTCATCACGGGTATCAATGGCTTCATTTGCGAAGATTGTGCTAAGCAGGCTTATGATATTATACAGTCTACAGGAGTCTTAGCTCCTAAAGCTGGAGAGGGTAAGTTTGTTCTCAAAGAGGTGCCAAAGCCTGTAGAGATCAAAAAATACCTGGATGAATATATCATCGGTCAGGATCAGGCTAAGCGCAATTTGGCTGTCGCTGTATATAACCACTACAAGCGTTTGCAGCAGCCAAAGGATGAAGATGGTGTAGAAATCGAAAAGAGTAATATCATCATGGTTGGTAGTACCGGTACAGGTAAAACCTTGTTGGCGCGTACAATAGCTAAGATGTTGGATGTTCCTTTCACCATTGTTGATGCCACTGTATTTACTGAAGCAGGTTATGTGGGTGAAGACGTTGAAAGCATCTTGTCGCGTCTGTTGCAGGTTGCTGATTATGATGTGGCTGCAGCAGAAAGGGGAATTGTGTTCATTGATGAGATTGATAAGATAGCCCGCAAGAGCGATAATCCTTCTATCACGCGTGATGTGAGTGGCGAAGGTGTACAGCAGGGATTGTTGAAACTCTTGGAAGGTACCATGGTTAATGTTCCGCCTAAGGGTGGACGCAAGCATCCTGATCAGGATTATATCCATGTAGATACCAAGAATATCCTGTTTATCTGTGGTGGTGCTTTTGACGGTATTGAGCGTAAAATAGCTCAGCGTATGAATACGCACGTAGTAGGCTATAATTCGGTTCAGAATGTAGCTAAGATAGATAAGAAGAATTTGATGCAGTATATCCTTCCACAGGATTTGAAGTCTTTTGGCTTGATACCTGAAATTATCGGCCGTTTGCCTGTGCTTACTTATCTCAATCCGTTGGATAGGGAGGCTTTGCGCAAAATCTTGGTTGAACCTAAGAATTCAATTGTCAAGCAGTATCAGAAATTGTTTGAGATGGATGGCATCAAGTTGAAGTTTGATGAGGAAGCACTCGATTATATCGTAGATAAGGCGGTAGAGTATAAATTGGGTGCTCGCGGGCTTCGTTCAATTGTTGAAGCTGTGATGATGGATGCTATGTTTGAGATTCCATCAGAGAAGGTTAAATCATTCACTGTTACGCTGGAGTATACCAAGCAACAGTTGGATAAATCTCATCTCGGACAGTTGGAAACAGCATAAATCAGTTGGGCTTTTCGCCCAATTGAATGCTATTTAATCGTATATATAGACATATATAATAATAGGTGGATATGACAGAACAGGTTAATCTTACAGGACAGTTGAAGCATTATTTCGGCTTCGATTCGTTTAAGGGTGATCAAGAGGCAATCATCAGAAATTTGATGAGTGGCAATGATACTTTTGTATTGATGCCTACAGGTGGCGGTAAGAGTTTGTGTTACCAGTTGCCTTCGCTCATTATGGAGGGTACAGCTATTGTGATTTCTCCTCTGATTGCTTTGATGAAGAACCAGGTAGATGTTATTAATGGTTTGAGTGAAAGTGATGGCGTGGCTCATTATCTCAATTCATCATTGAATAAGTCGGCTATTGAGAAGGTGAAGAATGATATTCTCAATGGTACGACAAAACTCCTGTATGTTGCACCTGAATCTTTGACGAAAGAAGATAATGTTGAGTTCCTTAAAACTGTAAAGATTTCGTTCTATGCCATTGATGAGGCTCACTGTATCTCTGAGTGGGGACACGATTTCAGACCAGAGTATCGTCGTATTCGCCCTATTATTAACGAAATAGGTGTTGCACCTGTGATAGCGCTTACAGCTACTGCAACAGATAAGGTACGTACTGATATCAAGAAAAACTTAGGCATCATGGATGCCAAAGAATTCAAGAGTTCTTTTAACCGCCCTAACTTGTATTATGAGGTGCGCCCGAAGAACAAGGATATCGATCGTCAGATCATCATGTTTATTCGTCAACACAAAGGAAAGAGTGGTATTATCTATTGTCTCTCCCGTAAGAAAGTAGAGGAATTGGCAGAGGTATTGAAAGCCAATGAAATCAAAGCGGCTCCTTATCATGCCGGTCTTGATTCGGCTACCCGTTCTCAAACTCAGGATGATTTTCTGATGGAGCGTATTGATGTCATTGTTGCTACTATCGCCTTCGGAATGGGTATCGATAAACCTGATGTCCGTTTTGTTATTCATTATGATATACCCAAGAGCTTGGAAGGTTATTATCAGGAAACGGGTAGAGCCGGACGTGATGGCGGTGAGGGCATCTGTATCGCCTTTTATGCCCGTAAAGACCTCAGAAAACTGGAGAAGTTTATGGAGAACAAACCTGTAGCAGAACAGGATATCGGCAGACAGTTGTTGCAGGAAACGGCTGCCTATGCAGAATCGTCTGTCTGTCGCAGAAAAATGTTGCTTCATTATTTTGGTGAGGAATATCATGAAGAAAACTGCCATAACTGCGACAACTGCCTGCATCCTACAGAAAAATTCGAGGCTAAGGATGCGCTGCTCGTTGTTTTGGAGTCTGTTGCTGCGGTGAAGGAGAATTTCCGCCAGGAATATATCATCGATTTTGTAAAGGGACGTGCTACTGATGATATTGTTTCTCACAAGCATGATGAACTGGAGGAGTTTGGAGCAGGAGAAGATATGGATGCCAAAGTTTGGAATCCTGTTATCCGTCAGGCGTTGATAGCCGGTTATCTCAAAAAAGATGTAGAGAACTATGGCCTTTTGAAGTTGGCAGCTGCGGGTAAGCGTTTCATTAAGAATCCTGAATCATTCATGATCGTTGCCGATAAGGAATTCTCTGATGATTTTGATGGAGCGCCTCTGAGCGAGCATAATACAGGTGCTTTGGATCAGACACTTTTCTCCATGTTGAAAGACTTGCGTAAGACAGTAGCAAAGAAGCATAAATTGCCGCCTTATGTTATTTTCCAGGATATTTCTCTGGAACAGATGGCAACGATGTATCCTGTAGATATGCAGGAATTGCAGAACATACAGGGAGTTGGAGCCGGTAAGGCAAAGAGGTATGGTAAGGAGTTCTGTAAATTGATCAATCAGTATTGTGAAGAGAATCTGATAGAGCGTCCTGAGGAATTACGTGTCAGGACAGTTGCCAAGAAATCAGTCTTGAAGGTAAGCATCATTCAGAGCATAGACCGCCAGATAGATCTTGATGATTTGGCAGAAGCAAAAGGTTTGGATTTCTCAGAATTGCTTGACGAAATAGAGGCAATCGTTTACAGCGGTACCAAGCTGAATATCGATTATTTTATAGAGGAAGTTGTGGATGATGACCATGTAGATGACATCTACGATTACTTCATGGAGAGCGATACTGATGATTTGAATGCGGCTCAAGATGAATTGGGTGAAGACTACAATGAAGACGAAATTCGACTCGTCAGAATCAAGTTTTTGTCCGAACAAGCCAACTAATCACGTTAAATAGCATTAATAAGGTAAGATTTTCGTGAAAAGCGAACTCTATCTGAGAAATTATTGCTAAATTTGCACGCAATAAATTTTTAAAGGTTACAATATGTCATCATTTGTTGCAGATAAAATTGTAATGGACGGTCTCACTTACGACGACGTCCTTCTTATCCCTGCGTATTCAGAGGTACTACCAAAACAGGTAGAGTTGAAAACCAAGTTCTCTCGTAACATCGAGTTGAACGTTCCATTCGTTACAGCAGCGATGGACACCGTTACCGAGGCTTCAATGGCGATAGCTATCGCTCGTGAAGGTGGTATCGGTGTAATTCACAAGAACATGACCATTGAGGAGCAAGCTCGTCAGGTTGCTATTGTGAAGCGAGCTGAGAATGGTATGATTTATGACCCTGTCACCATCCGTCGTGGCAGTACAGTGAAGGATGCTCTTGATATGATGCATGATTATCATATCGGTGGTATTCCTGTGGTAGATGATGAAAATCATCTTGTAGGTATTGTTACCAACCGTGATCTTCGTTTTGAGCGCCACATGGACAAGAAGATTGATGAGGTAATGACCAGCGAGAATTTGGTTACCACTCACATCCAGACCGACTTGGTTGCAGCTGCTGCCATCTTGCAGGAGAATAAGATTGAGAAACTCCCTGTAGTTGACAACGAGAATCACCTGGTAGGTTTGATTACTTACAAGGATATCACAAAGGCTAAGGATAAACCTATGGCTTGCAAGGATGCCAAAGGCCGTCTTCGTGTGGCTGCCGGTGTGGGTGTTACCATAGATACATTGGATCGTGCCAAGGCTTTGGTTGAGGCTGGTGCTGATGCTATCGTTATCGATACTGCTCATGGTCACTCTAAGGGTGTAGTTGAGAAACTCAAGCAGGTTAAGGCTGCCTTCCCACAGGTAGATGTTGTAGTAGGTAATGTGGCTACTGGTGAGGCTGCCAAGTATTTGGTAGAGAATGGTGCTGATGGCGTTAAGGTAGGTATCGGTCCTGGTTCTATCTGTACTACTCGTGTGGTTGCCGGTGTTGGCGTTCCACAGTTGAGTGCTGTTTATGATGTATATTCAGCTCTTAAGGGTACTGGTGTGCCTTTGATAGCTGATGGCGGTCTTCGTTACTCAGGTGATGTTGTGAAGGCTTTGGCTGCCGGTGGTAGCTGCGTCATGATCGGTTCTTTGGTTGCTGGTACCGAGGAGAGTCCTGGTGATACCATTATCTTCAATGGCCGTAAGTTTAAGAGCTATCGTGGTATGGGTTCTTTGGAGGCTATGGAACAGAAGAATGGTTCTAAGGACCGTTACTTCCAGGGTGATACCAAGGATGTCAAGAAATTGGTTCCAGAGGGTATCGCTGGTCGTGTGCCTTATAAGGGAACTGTCCAGGAGGTCATCTACCAGCTGATTGGTGGTTTGCGTTCTGGTATGGGATATTGTGGTGCTGCTACCATCGAGAACTTGCACAATGCCAAGTTCGCTCGTATCACAAATGCAGGTGTGTTGGAGAGTCATCCACATGATATCACTATCACTAGTGAGGCTCCTAACTATAGCCGTCCTGAATAATATAATTAGGAAATATGAAGTTTTATGCACTTATAGCGGCAATGCTCCTTTCGGGGAGCATTGCTTTTGCTCATACCGACCCAATTGTTATGATTATTGATGGTCAATCTGTCAAGAAGTCGGAATTTGAGTACTTTTATCAGAAAAATCATTTGGGAAATACGGTTGATTCTAAAAGTGTCAAGGTGTTTGCCGATGGCTTTGTTAATTATAAGCTGAAAGTGCAAGCTGCTAAGGATGCTCATCTCGATACTTTGCCTAATATCAGGCGTGTGTTGAAACGATATGATGATGTCGAGTCATGCGAGTTGATGCCCGATAAAGGCAGTGTTCATGTTGCACATATCCTCTTGAGATTGGGACAGAAAGCATCTTACCATGAACAGGAGGTGGTGGAAAGAAGAATCGATTCTATTTATCAGGCTCTTTGCAAAGGTGCAGATTTTGCAGACCTGGCAAAAAAGTGTTCTGATGATAAAGGGTCTGCGGTCAATGGGGGTACTTTGGCATGGTTTACAAAAGGTCAGACTGTGCAGGCTTTTGAAAAAGTAGCTTTCTCTCTGCGAAAGGGTGAGATTAGTAGACCGTTTATGTCTGAGTTTGGTTATCACATCGTCAAGTTGCTGGATAAACATGATGATGGTAATCAGAAAAAATATGTTGCTGATGCTAAGGTAGAAAATTGGCGGGGAACCTACCGGCAGCAGGAGGAAGTAGAAAACCTTTTGCTGAATGAAATCTGCCAGCGTAATATTTGGGATAAGGCTGCTGCTGATAAAAAAGGTCTGGCTGCCTTCTATGCCAAGAATAAGAAAAAATACAAATGGGAAATGAAGCGCCTGAAGAAGATGAAGGTTAATCTGCCCCGGAATGGTGAATACCCGGATGTGGTACTTGCTGACTATCAAGACTCGTTAGAGAAACAATGGGTCGCACAATTGAAGAAGAAATATAAAGTGGTGGTTTTCCATAGCATGTTGACCACTCTCAATATACATTAATATATTATAGAAACAATACATGAATACTGGATATAAAATGACAATGGCATTTATAGCCCTGCTGATGATAGTAGGAATAAGTGCTAGTGCAACTAGAGCAAGCCGTAGTGCTTTGGCTCATGAGGCTGATTCTGCAAATATCAAGCAACAAGCTGCTGCTGATTCTCAGAAAATCAATGAGGGTAGTGTGGTTGATGAGGTAATTTGGGTTGTCGGCGATGAGGCTATCCTGAAGTCAGACGTCGAGGTAACCCGTTTGCAGGCTGAGGCTGAAGGTATTAAATATACTGGTGACCCAGACTGTTCTATTCCTGAGCAGATTGCCGTTCAGAAACTGTTTCTCCATCAGGCAGCTATCGATAGTATCGAAGTATCTGAGTCAGAAGTCATGAATGGTATCGACGAACAGATCAACAGTTGGGTTTCCATGATTGGTTCTCGTGAAAAACTGGAGGAGTATCGCAAGCAAAGTATCACCCAGATGCGCCAGCAGATGCATGATGATTTCAAAAACCAACAGCTGATTCAGAAGATGAAGCAGGAACTGGTGAAGGATATCAAGGTGTCTCCAGCTCAGGTACGTAAATACTTTAAGGATTTACCTGCCGACAGTATCCCTTTTGTTCCTACAGAGGTAGAGGTTGAGATTCTTACCATGCAGCCACGCATTCCTCTTGAGGAGATTAACCGTGTGAAAAATCAGTTGCGTGAGTTTACTGACCGTGTGAATAAGGGTGAGACTTCTTTTGCTACTTTGGCTCGTCTTTATTCTGAGGATCCGGGTTCAGCCCGTATGGGTGGCGAGATGGATTATATCGGTAGAGGTATGTTGGATCCTGCGTTTGCAAATGTAGCATTCAATCTTACCGATCCTAAGAAAATCTCAAAGATTGTTGAGTCTGAGTTTGGTTATCATATCATCCAGTTGATTGATAAGCGTGGTGATAAGATTAAGTGTCGCCATATCCTGCTTAAGCCTCAGGTTTCTCAGGATGCTATTGATAAGTCTATCGGCCGTTTGGATTCTATCGGTAATGATATCCGTGCCGCTAAGTTTACCTTTGAGCAGGCTGTTGAAGCATTGTCTGATGATAAGGATACCCGCAACAACAAGGGTTTGATGGCCAATGTTACTCCTGACCAGTCAAGAACTTCTCGCTTCCAGATGAAGGATCTGCCTACCGAGGTTGCCCGTACGGTAGATACAATGAAGGTAGGTGAGGTTTCTGCACCTTTCACGATGGTGAATTCCAAGGGTAAAACCACTTGTGCTTTGGTAAAACTGGTAAGCCGTGTTGACGGACATAGAGCTACTATTACCGAAGATTTTCAGGTGATGAAGGATGTAGTGTTGGCTAAGGAGCGTGCCCAGACCTTGCACGATTGGGTAGTCAATAAAATCAAGCAGACTTATGTTCGTATGAACGATCGCTATAAGGATTGTAAGTTTGAATATCAAGGTTGGATTAAATGATAAATAAAAGATTAAATAATCATATCAGAGGGCATAGAATCATATCGGTTATGGTTCTATGCCTGTTTGGGTTTTGTCTGATGCAAGCCATGCAGGCTCCAAAGAAGCATGCCGGAAAACGCCCTCATGGTGACCGCGTATATCTTTTGCATGCAGATGAATTGTACTATGATATGTTCGGTAATAATCCTGATGCCCAAATATTAAAAGGTAAGGTCTCTTTCTTGCATCAGGGCAGTCATCTTACCTGTGACAGCGCGTATTTCTATCAGGCTTCTAATTCCGTGAAAGCTTTCGGACATGTTCATTACCGGCAGGGAGACACCTTGTCACTCACTTGTGATAGAGCAGAGTATGATGGGCAGATGCAGATGATGAGAGCACGCAAGAATGTGGTCTTGCATCATCGTCGGCAGACTTTACGTACTGATAGCTTGGATTTCGACCGCTTGTATAATATGGCAAACTTCTTTGACGGCGGAACGCTGATTGATGGTAAGGATAAGCTGGTTGCCGATTGGGGTGAGTATCATACCGAAACGCGTGAGGCTAAGTTTGTCTATAATGTCAAGTTGCGCAGCGGCAAGGATGTTGTTACCACCGATACTTTGTATTACGATGTCCGTAAGTCAAAGGCTCACATGGTAGGACCTTCTAAGATTGTTTCCGGTGCAAGTGTTGTCAAGACAGAAGACGGATATTATGATACCAAGACCGATAGAGCACAGCTTTACGGCCGTTCTACGGTTATGGATAAAGACAAGACACTTACGGGTGATACGCTCTATTATGTAAAGGATGGAGAGAGTACCGGATATGGCAATGTGGTTTATGTAGACAAGAAAAATAAAAATTCCCTGACTTGCAATTATCTGCGTTACAACGAGAAAACCGGTAATGGCTTTGCCACCCGCAATCCTGTAGCGATCGACTATTCGCAGAAAGATACCCTTTGGGTTCATTCTGATACCATGCGTATCAATACCTTCCATATCAATACCGATTCGGTATACCGTAAGGTGCATGCTTATCCTAAGGTCCGTGCCTATCGTCTGGATATGCAGGCCATCTGCGATTCCCTGGTTTTCAATTCTCAGGATTCCTGCATGACCATGTATAAGGATCCTATCGTCTGGAATGGAAACCGTCAGTTGCTGGGCGAGAAGATTCTGGTCTTCATGAACGACTCTACCGTTCGTTTTGCCCATGTCATCGGACAGGCGCTGTCTGTAGAGCAGATGCCGGATAGTGTTCATTTCAATCAGATCAGTTCTTCTGAGATGAAATCTTACTTTGAAAAAGGTGAGATTAAACAAGGAGAGTCTATCGGTAATGTGCAGACCATCTATTATATGACGGATGATAAGGACAGTTCGCTCATTGGCTTGAATTATCTGGAGACCGATACCATGCGTATGTATATGGGACCGGGCAGGAAGATGGAGAAAATCTGGACCAATAAGTTTACATCTACCATGTATCCTATGACGCAGATTCCGCCGGCAAAATATAAACTTAACAATTTTGCCTGGTTCGAGGACTTGCGTCCTAAAGATAAGAATGATATCTTTGTATGGCGTGGTAAATCCAAGGGCTCCGAACTCAAGAACATTAAGCGTCATGAAGCTCCACTTCAGAAACTGACTGACTGATTATAATGAAGCATCATTTTCTTATATGATTAACATTTAGAGATGAGTGATATTATTCAACTTTTACCCGATTCTGTTGCCAATCAGATAGCAGCAGGTGAGGTTATACAGCGTCCGGCTTCAGTTATCAAGGAGCTGGTCGAAAATGCAGTCGATGCGGGTGCCAGGAATATCCATGTCACAGTTACCGATGCTGGCCGTACCAACATCCAGGTGATAGATGATGGAAAAGGTATGTCTGAAACAGATGCTCGTTTGGCTTTCGAACGTCATTCTACTTCCAAAATCCGTAAGGCTGATGATTTGTTTGCACTTCGCACCATGGGCTTCCGTGGCGAAGCTTTGGCGTCTATAGCTGCTGTGGCTCAGGTAGAACTGAAGTCACGACAGGCTACCGACGAGATAGGAACCCTGATACAGATTTCTGGTTCCCGATATGAGAAACAGGAGCCATGCTCCTGTGCTGTGGGAAGCATCTTCTCTGTCAGCAATATTTTTTATAATGTACCCGCGCGAAGAAAGTTCCTGAAGTCCAATTCTACAGAGTTGAACAATATTCTGACGGCTTTCGAGCGGATTGCATTGGTAAATCCTCAAATCACCTTTACTTTACATAGCAATGGTACCGAAGTATTCAATTTGCGTGCCGCTAATTTGCGTCAGCGCATTCTCGATGTCTTCGGCAAGCGTTTCAATCAGGAACTCCTGCCGGTAAATGTAGAAACCACTATGTGTAAGGTGTCTGGATTTGTGGGCAAACCGGAATCTGCCAGAAAGAAAGGTGTGCATCAGTTCTTCTTTGTCAACGGGAGATACATGAAACATCCTTATTTCAATAAGGCTGTGATGGCTGCTTATGACCGTCTGGTTCCTCAGAGTGAACAGGTGCCTTACTTTCTGTATTTTGATGTAGATCCGAAGGATATTGATGTGAATATCCATCCTACGAAGACTGAAATCAAATTCGAGAATGAGCAGGCTATCTGGCAAATCCTCTCGGCTTCGGTCAAGGAGTCCATCGGTATGTTCAATGATGTACCTACCATTGATTTCGATACCGAGGATAAACCGGACATCCCTGTTTATAATCCAGAGATGAGTACGGCTGCTGCGGCACCGAAGATCAGTTTGAATCCTGGTTATAATCCGTTCAAGTCTTCCTCTTCCACGGGAGCAGTCCCTATGGGAGCCAGTTTCTCTGTTCCTAAGTCGAAACCTCAGGTGGATGAAAAATGGGAACAGCTTTATGAAGGACTCAAAGATCAGGATGATGTGCAGGGGATGGAACAGACCATGGTGTTTTCCGATGATTCTAGTCAGGATAATACGCCAGACAGTATCATTGCAGAGAAATCGCCAGCCCATTATCAGTATAAAGGTAAGTATATCATGACTGCGGTAAAATCGGGATTGATGATTATCGACCAGCATCGTGCCCATGTGCGTGTCTTGTTCGAACAGTATTTGCGCCAGTTGGCTGACCGGACCTTTCATTCACAGAAAGTCCTCTTTCCTGAGGTTGTGCAGTTCCCGATGTCAGAGAAGGTAATCTTTGAAAAGATCCTGCCTGAAATGGAATCGATGGGCTTTGAACTGGAAGATCTTGGAGGCGGAAGCTATGCCGTTAATTCAGTTCCTGGCGGACTTGAAGGATTGAATCCTCTTAAACTGGTACAGGACATGGTTTCTTCTGCAGTAGAAAAGGGCGTATCAGCCATTGATGAAATCAATCAGACTTTGGCTTTGAGTCTGGCTCGCCAGGCTGCAATACCTCAGGGGCAGATATTGAGTAATGAAGAGATGGAGGGGCTGGTGAATGATCTTTTTGCCTGCCAGAATGTCAATTATACGCCCGATGGAAAGTCGGTACTTTGTATCCTCCGTCAGCAGGAAATTGAGCATCTTTTAGGTTAAAAGCAGGGAAAAATCCCGTTTTTCTTTAAAAAGTTAACGAAAAATGCTATTTTTTTTAGAAAATGAAGGTTATTTCAAAAAATAGTATTATCTTTGCTCCGTCATTCAGAAGGTATATATATATAAATTGATTTTTAAATTATAAAGTTATGAAAAAGTTATTAGCAGTGCTAGCATTGGCTAGCGTAACAATGGGCAGTATGGCTCAGGATGCAGCAACTACTGAGAAGTATAGCGTTGCAACAAATTCTTTCTGGAGCAATTGGTTTGTTCAGGCAAACGTTGCTGGTTCTGCATTCTGGGGCAACCAGGAAGAGGGCAATGGTTTCTCTAAGAGCCCACTCAAGGGTTTCAGAAACAATCTCGGTTTCTCTGTTGCTGTAGGTAAGTGGTTTACACCAGGTCTCGGTCTCCGTACCAAGTTCAATGGTGCTTGGGGTCGTACAGTAGTTTCTGAGGATAAGTCAACAAATGCAAATAAGTATTGGACTTTGAATGAGCAGGTTTTGTTCAATGTTAGCAATATGTTGTGTGGTTACAACGAGGCTCGTGTTTGGGATTGCATCCCTTACGCAGGTGTTGGTATTAACCGTAACATGAGCGCTAACTGCTATGCTCCTGTAGTTGGTGTTGGTATCTTGAACGAGTTCAAGATCAATAACAAGTGGGCTGTCAACCTCGATGTAAACTATGCATTAGGTGCTAGCGACTATGATGGTTACACAGGTGTATTGGCAGGTGCTAAGCCTAGCACATCTCGCTCTATCGACAAGGTGATTGCAAGACACGACCGTTCTTTGAATGTTGAGGTCGGTGTTACATACAACTTGGGTAAGGCTACTTGGAACAAGGTTCCAGATGTTGATGCTATCAACGCTCTTCATCAGTCAGAACTCGACGCTCTCAATGCTAAGTTGAACGATGCTAATGCAGAGAACGACCGTTTGAAGAATCTCTTGAACAACCAGAAGCCTGTAGAGGATAAGGTAGTTAAGGAGTATGTTGCTACTCCAGTTTCTGTATTCTTCAACATCGGCAAGTCTAAGGTTGCTTCTAAGAAGGATCTTGTAAACGTACAGGCTCTCGCTCAGTATGCTAAGGACAACAACGCTAAGTTGGTAGTTAACGGTTATGCTGACAGCGCTACTGGTTCTGCAGCTGTTAACCAGAAGATTTCTAAGGCTCGTGCTGAGAAGGTAGCTGATGAGCTCGTTAAGTTGGGTGTCGCTAAGGAGAACATCGTAGTTAAGGCTAACGGTGGTGTTAAGGATTTGACTCCTGCTTCTTACAACCGTCGTGCAACTGTTCAGGTTGGTGAGTAATTATACAGTATATATAATATAAGGTATAAAAATAGAATAGGGCATTCTTCCTCGTGAAGAATGCCTTTTTTGTTTCTTTGAATTTCTTAAAAAGAACTTTTCTTTCTCAATAAGTACCTTTTGGGGTTGAAAGAGGTTTTGCAGTCCCATCGTAAGTACTTTCTCTTGGTTGGCTGTTTTTGGCAATTGAAATGCAAAAACTGACCGTTTTTACCCTGAAAATTGAGGAGAAACACCAGAAAATGCACTTTTTTGAAGAAAAAACGAAAAAAGTTGCTGAAAAATTTGGTGGAACCAAAAAATAGTCGTACCTTTGCAACCGCTTACGAAAAGTAAGGGCGCTTAGCTCAGCTGGTTTAGAGCATCTGCCTTACAAGCAGAGGGTCGGCGGTTCGAATCCGTCAGCGCCCACGGGGGTGTTCCCTGTGATTCACTTTTGTGGTTGCAGGGACTTTTTTTAGAGGGCGTTTAGCTCAGCTGGTTTAGAGCATCTGCCTTACAAGCAGAGGGTCGGCGGTTCGAATCCGTCAACGCCCACAATGGTGAAGGTCTTTCAACAATGTTGAGAGACCTTTTTTTTATGCTTTTAAATTATTTTATCACTATTTTCTCTGTTTTCTCACGATAATTCATTAATTTTGCACCCTATATATAATACGTATTGTTATGAATTTAGATTTATTGACTGCCATATCACCAATTGATGGTCGTTATAGGGGAAAAACAGAGCAGCTCGCTAACTACTTCTCAGAGTATGCTCTCATTCGTTATCGTGTACGCGTAGAGATTGAATACTTCATTACTCTATGCGAGTTACCTTTGCCACAGCTTGCTTCTTTCGACAAGTCGCTGTTCGAACGTCTGCGTGACATTTATCGTAATTTTGACGAGAATGAAGCACAGCGCGTAAAAGATATCGAGAAGATTACCAATCACGATGTAAAGGCTGTAGAGTATTTTATCAAGGAAGAATTTGATAAAATCGGTGGCTTGGATGCTTACAAGGAGTTTATCCATTTTGGTTTGACATCTCAGGATATCAACAACACAAGTGTGCCTCTCTCTGTAAAAGAAGCTTTGGAAGAGTGCTTCAATCCACAGGTAGAAGAGCTGATAGCCCAACTTCAGACTTATGCTGATGAGTGGAAGGATGTGCCTATGCTGGCTAAGACTCACGGACAGCCTGCTTCACCTACCCGTCTGGGCAAGGAAATCATGGTTTATGTTTACCGTCTTACCGAGCAGCTCAATTCGCTCAAGGCTTGCAAGATTACAGCTAAGTTCGGTGGTGCTACCGGTAACTATAATGCTCACCATGTAGCTTATCCACAGTATGACTGGAAAGCATTCGGTAACAAGTTTGTCAGCGAAAAACTCGGTTTGGAGCGCGAGCAGTATACCACACAGATCAGTAACTATGACTACCTTGGCGCTATCTTTGACGCCATCCGTCGTATCAACACCATTATCATCGACTTAGACCGTGACTTCTGGATGTATATCTCTATGGATTACTTCAAGCAGAAGATCAAGGCAGGTGAGGTAGGCTCAAGTGCGATGCCTCACAAGGTGAACCCTATCGATTATGAGAACAGTGAAGGTAACCTGGGCATAGCCAATGCCATTCTTCAGTTCCTGGCACAGAAGCTTCCGGTTAGCCGCTTGCAGCGCGACCTTACTGACAGTACCGTACTCCGTAACATCGGCGTGCCTCTCGGTCATAGCGTCATTGCTATCCAGAGTACATTGAAGGGCTTGCGTAAACTGATTCTTCACGAGGAGAAACTGCAGGAAGATTTGAATAATACATGGGCAGTTGTAGCTGAGGCTATCCAGACTATCCTTCGCCGTGAGGCATATCCACATCCTTACGAGGCATTGAAGGCGTTGACACGTACCAACCAGCACATGACTGAGGAAACTATTCATGAGTTTATCCAGGGATTGAATGTGAGTGATAGTGTTAAGGCAGAACTGATGGCAATCACACCAAGCAATTATACAGGTATCTAATATACACAAAGGAATTTTGTAGTTTTAGTACATATATAAAAAAGTAAAAATTAGATTTATTAACCCAGCCGTGAGGCTATTAAGTATTTTAAGAAAATGGATTCAGAATTTGAAAACAAACCTCAAGATCAGTCTTCTGAGAATGAGAGAACCCGTGAGGGCTACAACCCAGCAGGTGGTTATCAGAAGAGTTATCGACCAGTAGGTCGCACACAGCGTCCTCGTATCAATTCACATCGCGCATACAGCAGCGACAGAAGTAGCAGTAACAGCGAAGGCGGTTTCCGTCCTGAAGGTTTCGGTGCTGGCTTGCAGAGTACAGGCAGCAGCGAGCGTCCACAGCGCAGCAGCTATCAGAGCCGTGGTGGTTATGGTAACAGCAACCGTGGTGGCTACCAGCCACGTCAGCAGGGAGGCTATCAGTCTCGTCCTCAGCAGAGTGGCTATCGTCCTCGTTACAACAATAATGATGAGCAGGGTGGTTATCAGCCTCGTCAGCAGGGTGGCTACCAGCCACGCCAGCAGGGCGGCTACCAGTCTCGTTCTCAGCAGGGTGGTTATGGCAACAACCGTGGTGGTTATGGTCGTCCACAGGGTGGCGGCTATGGCAACAACCGTGGTGGCGGCTATGGTCGTCCTCAGCAGGGTGGTTATGGCAACAACCGTGGCGGTTATGGCCGTCCACAGGGTGGTGGCTATGGCAACAACCGTGGTGGCGGTTTCCGTCAGCACACTGCTGGTTACGATCCAAATGCTAAGTATAGCATGAAGAAGCGTATCGAATATAAGGAGGAGAACATCGACCCAACAGAGCCATTGCGCTTGAACAAGTTCCTCGCCAATGCTGGTGTTTGCTCTCGCCGTGAGGCTGATGAGTTCATCCAGGCAGGTCTGGTAACGGTCAATGGTGAGGTAGTTACCGAGTTGGGTACCAAGATTCTTCGTACCGATGAGGTGAAGTTCCACGACGCTCCTGTATCTTTGGAGAAGAAGGTATACGTATTGCTCAACAAACCAAAGGATTATGTTACAACCAGCGATGATCCTCAGCAGCGCAAGACTGTGATGGACCTCGTAAAGGATGTTTGTCCTGAGCGTATCTATCCTGTAGGCCGTCTCGACCGTAATACAACAGGTGTACTTCTCTTGACCAACGATGGTGACCTGGCTTCTAAGCTTACTCACCCTAAGTTCCTGAAGAAGAAGGTTTATCACGTTCATCTCGATAAGAATCTGACAGCTCACGATATGGATCAGATCCGTGAGGGTATCACCTTGGAAGATGGTGAGATCAAGGCAGATGCTGTAGAGTATGCTGATGATCGCGACAAGGCACAGGTTGGCATCGAGATTCATAGTGGCAAGAACCGTATCGTGCGTCGTATCTTCGAGAACCTCGGCTATCGTGTTACCAAGCTCGACCGTGTACAGTTCGCAGGTTTGACTAAGAAAAATCTCCGTCGCGGTGACTGGCGCTTCCTTACTGAGAAGGAGGTAGACATGCTCCGCATGGGTGCTTTTGAATAAGAAAAAATAATATGGAGTTAAGGAGTTAAGGAGTTGAAAGGAGTTAAGACAAGTGTTTTATTAGCCGAGAGTTTTTATATAGTAGGAATCCTTGGTTTGTGACAATTGTCTTAACTCCTTAACTCCTTAACTTCTTTAACTCCTTGAAGCATTAATATTAACAATGGAAAAAGTAAAAAGAACTAAAGTTGTAGACTTGCTCAAGAGTACAGCCTACGGCTCAATCGTGAATGTCAAGGGATGGGTTCGTACCCATCGTAGTAGCAAAGCAGTCGATTTTATCGCTCTTAACGATGGTTCTACTATTAATAATATTCAGATAGTAGTCGACCCATCAAAGGTCGATGAAAATCAGCTCCGTCAGGTTACTACCGGTGCTTGTATCAGCGCCGTAGGTACGCTGGTAGAAAGCCAGGGTGCCGGACAGAGTGTTGAGATCCAGTGCGAGAGCATCGAGATTTACGGTCTCTGCGGCAGCGACTATCCTATGCAGAAGAAGGGACAGAGCTTCGAATACATGCGTCAGTATGCTCACCTCCGTCTCCGTACCAATACCTTTGGTGCCGTGATGCGTATCCGCCACAACATGGCAATGGCTATCCACACCTACTTCCACGAGCATGGATATTTCTATTTCAATACTCCGCTCATCACAGCCAGCGACTGCGAGGGTGCTGGTCAGATGTTCCAGGTAACTACCAAGAACCTCTACAACCTGAAGAAAACCGAGGATGGCAAGATTGACTATTCTGATGATTTCTTCGGCAAGCAGACTTCATTGACCGTTTCCGGTCAGTTGGAGGGTGAGCTCGGTGCTACAGCACTCGGCGCCATCTATACCTTCGGTCCAACCTTCCGTGCAGAGAACAGTAATACTCCTCGCCACCTGGCTGAGTTCTGGATGGTAGAGCCAGAGGTTGCTTTCCTGGATATGGACGGTTTGATGGAGTTGGAGGAAGACTTCATCAAGTATTGTATCCGTTGGGCACTGGAGCATTGCAAGGACGATCTTGCTTTCTTGAACAAGATGATTGACAAGGGTCTGATTGCCCGTCTGGAAGGCGTATTGAATTCCGACTTCGTTCATCTTCCATATACCGAGGGTATCCGCATCCTTCAGGAGGCTATTGCCAACGGTAAGAAGTTTGAGTTCCCATGCGAGTGGGGTGATGACCTGGCTTCAGAGCATGAGCGTTTCCTCGTAGAGGAGCACTTCAAGCGCCCGGTTATCATGACCAACTATCCTAAGGCTATCAAGGCATTCTATATGAAGATAGACGAGGAGGAGAGTGGTTTCGGCGGCAAGAGCGGTCAGACCGTTCAGGGTACCGATGTACTGTTCCCACAGATTGGTGAGATTATCGGTGGTTCTGTCCGTGAGGAGAGCTATGATAAGCTGATGGGTGAGATTGAGGCTCGCAACATCCCTATGAAGGATATGAACTGGTATCTCGATACCCGTAAGTATGGTTCATGCCCACACGCAGGTTTCGGTCTCGGTTTCGAGCGTCTGATTCTCTTCGTAACCGGTATGCAGAATATCCGCGACGTGATTCCATTCCCACGTACACCAAAGAACGCAGAATTCTAGAATAAATAATGAAGCCTGTTTCGATGTCCTTCGAAACAGGCTTCATTGCTTTTCGCAAGTACTTGCGATGGCCAACGCAGCTACTTGCGTCTGCTTACGGATATATGGTGAAAGCCCCGACTGCAGAACAGCAGTCGGGGCTTAGGCTTAATATCTCTCTATACTCTGCTCATCTAGCAAAAAATCGAAGAGTCCAATCGTGACGACACCATCATCATCAATCTTTCTCTTAATATCATCTTTCACAACAATTACTTTTCTAAAATTGTCAGCGATATTTATAAGAGAACGACGCTCCTGTTTCTCTTTATCCTTAGTTGGCATATTAAAAGCCGACTGAATATACACACGTTCGGGACCATTATTTACTACAAAATCAACTTCTAGTTTACTACGTTTTCTTTTTCCATTCTCGTTCGTTGTCCAACATTCAACTAAACCGACATCAACCAAGTAACCTCGCATTCTTAGTTCATTATAAATGACATTTTCCATAATATGTGTTTCTTCTTGTTGTCTGAGATTCAATACTATATTTCTCAATCCCAAATCACAAAAATAATATTTAGTCTCTGTACCAATATACTTTCTACCTTTAACATCATACCTGAGAGCCTCTTCTATAAGAAAAGCATCCTGTATGTCTGAGATGTATTCATTAATTGTCTTATCAGTTATTTGTAATTGACTTACAGATTGAAAGGTATTACATATCCTGGTCGGATTAGTAGAAGAGCCTATTCCTGATGCTAAAATACGCACAAGTTCACGTAACCCCTCTGGCACTTTAATTTTATTACGCTCTACAATATCCTTAATGTATGTCACTTCATAAATATCCCTAAGATAGCTACGTTTGGCTCTTTCTGTACCTAAAGACAAAATCTGGGGAAGTCCTCCAAAAGTATAGTAGTCTTTCCACGCTTGCGAGCGTTCTCCCCCCACAGCACCATAATATTCAGAAAACGACAACGGCCAAATTCTTATTTCCTGTCCTCTTCCACGGAATTCGGTAACAACATCTTTGGACAGGAACTTCGAGTTAGAACCTGATACATAAACTTCAGTATTAGGAGTATGCATTAGGCTAAGCAATACTCCTATAAAATCATCAACAAGTTGAATTTCATCAAGAAAAATAAAATTTGTTTTGCCATCACTTTTTATACGAGAATCAAGATAATCAAGCAAAGCATCAGGATCACAAAGTTTGCGATTACGTCTATCATCAAGAGATACTTCTATCAGATGCCCTTCATCTACCCCATGCTGCAAAAGGTACTGATGAAAGATTTGGAACAGCAAAAAGGACTTTCCACATCTTCTTCCACCAGTTACTATTTTTACTAGTCCATTACCTTGACCAGCCACCAACATATCCAAATATTTCTGCCGAGTTATAATCATTGTATTCCGATTTTTTGTGCAGTTGCACAGATTTTCGGAACAAAGATAAGAAATACTGCTGAAAATCAGCTACTAAAGCATCAATAATTAAGAATAATTATCATTTGAAAGAAAAACGGGGCATCCCTGAGGATGCCCCGCCACCAATTAAAATAATTGGTTGTCGCATTCTAAACTTACCGTACTACTTAGCGATCATGATCGTTACACGGTTCTCTGCGTTTTCCGCAAAAGGCTGCACACGTGCACCCTTAGATTCTTCTGTAATGCGCTCTGAAGGTATATTATATATCTTTGTCAGCATCCCAACCACAGCTGCTGCTCGCTTGGCAGCGATGCGGTCGTTGATGACGTCATTGCCTGTACCCTTGTCAGCATAGCCGGTTACTACAACCTTTGCCTCTGTGTTCTTGTTCAGGAAGTCAACCACCTCACGGATCTTAGCATCCTCAGCAGGAGCAATCTTGCAAGAATTGATGGTGAAGAAGATGTCACGGCGAATCTCCTCTACCTTCTTTTCTACAGGAGCTGGCTTAGGCTCTGGCTTAGGAGCTACATATTCCTGCTTAGGAGCTGGTGCCGGAGCAGGTTCCTCTACCGGCTTAGCCTTCTTGGTATAGCTCTTGCCCAGGTTGATGCGTACACCTGCCAGTGCATTGAAGTACCAGTCTGGATTACCTGCCTTCTTTGAGTTGTACTTGTCTGAAATGATATTGGCGTTACCCTCCAACATCAAGCTGACAGACTTGCTTACCTTGAAAGCCAACTCAAGACCGGCACGACCGTAAGGACGAACCTTGGTACCATCCCAGAGATACTCCAGGTTGTAGGCATTCATATTCTTCATGGTTGCAGCCAACTCATTCACCTCATCATTGTCCCAAGCGATGTTAGCACCTGCACCGGCGAAGGCAGTAACGTTCAATACACGGTTAGGGTTCCAACCGCAGAAGAGGTTGCTGAGGTTGAACATGAAGTCAACACCAGGAGCTACATACTTGAACTTATAATTAGCGTTGTAAGGAGTCTCGCCCTTCTGAGCGCGGAATCCGGCCCAACCGCCCTTGCTCTGCCAACCGTTAGCCTGCAAGCGCATGCCGAATACAGGAGAGAACTGGTAGCCCAGACCCAACTGAACGTTAGGAGAGAGCAAGTCACCAAACTTAGCTTCACCAAGTGTGTACTGAGCACCACCCTGGAGGTCCAGGAAGAAATGCTTGTTGAATGTATACTCGTTACCCTCCTTATCGGTATAGGTAGCCTGAGCCATGGCTGCTGTTGTGCCGAGGGTCAACAACGAAGCGGCAAATAAAGATTTCATTGTATTCATAAGTATTAATAAATTAGAATTATACAACTATCAATTTGGCGCTGTAATAAGCTTCTTGTTCTTGTTATTTTCTGGAATAACAATTACAGATGCTTTGGGATGAACGGTCACGATGAAAGCACGTGCTGTATCGTTCTTTCCCTCTGCATAATAGACAGTAACGGAATCTTCTGGGAGCATTACGCCATTATTGAAGCGGACGTTATCAAGACTAAACACCATAGAGTCCTGCCCAGTGATGAGGGTGAGGTCTTTAAGGGTATCATCATCCATGCTTACTTTCTTTACGATTCCAGATATCTTTTTTGCTTCCTGCTTGTTGCAACTTGTGATACAGATGAAACTCAACAAGGCAAAACCAAGCATATAGAAAAATGTTTTTCTCATAATGTGTTATAAAAAAAGGGGACGTTCTAAAAGAGCGCCCCCAATAGTATTACTATTTGAATCTATCAGATTCTAAAAGTTGTCTTATTTTCTTTTTGCAGCAGCTGCTGGACGCAAGATCTTAACGTCAAGAGAAATTGTTCTCTCGTGGTGGAATGCATCCAAAACAACGAACTTCAATGTCTCAACATGATCTGCAACAGGTGCGTTCTCTACCTGAACACCAGACTGAGTGAATGTTGCATTACCATCAGCATCAACAGAAACTGTGAAGTATGGATCCTTCTGTGCACCATAATAGAGATGTGCAGAATTAGCCTTAACCTTCAAGAACTTCTTATCAGCAAGAACCGTATTCAAATAACCACCAAAGTAAGTAGTATTGTATGAATTTGTTGTCTTGATGTACTCACCCTTAACAATAGCGTTTGTACCTGTTGCTGACCACTGGAGCTGAGGCTGTGTAGCCTTCTTTGCAAAGATTACATTATTATTAGCATCCATGATAGCTGCGTCTCCAGCTGGCTTCCAAGCATAAGAGTTAGCAGACTCCCAGCAAGCGAATGTTACATTCATGCTCTTGTTGCTTGTCTTAACCCAGTTCTTGATTTCCCAAGCTTTAGTTTCTGGATTCTGCACACAACTAATAGGACCGAAGTTATAAGAAGCTGTGATAGCATGAGCTGTCTTGCTGTCAATGAAGTCCTTGTTGATTGTCAGAACATGATCTGGATCTGATGTAACATCAACAATCTTGTCACCATGCTTAGCAGCATCCTTAACGGTAAATGAAACCTTAGTATCAAGGTTGTAGAAGATGTTGTCCAAGTCTACAGTACCCTCTGTCTTAGCTGCAGCAGCAACAATGTAGTCAGAAACTGGCTTCATATATGCCTTGAAGTTACCAGAACCATCAGTTGTCTCCTGTTTTGGACGGAAGGTGATGTCTGATGGGAATGCTGCAGGAAGAACCTTTTTATAGCTTGCTCTTACTGTACCTACCTCGTAGCTATGACCATTATTGTATTTATAAGCAACATTCTTCAAAACTACAGTAGCGTCATCCTTGATATACTGTGGATTTGTAACATTGAAAGCAATGTAGGCAGCCTCACTAAGATTAGAAGTTGTTGTCTTACCATCCTCTTTGTAATATACAGCGTGGAATTCAGGCACATCACCTTGATTCAAGAAAGGAAGAGCATCCTTGCTAGCCTCTCTATCAATTTGCCAACCACTGTAACTAACGCCAGCTACAGCCTTGAATTCCTTCTTATCTGTTACACCCTTATAAGCGTCTAAGTTACCTAAGATATTGCCAGTAATAGCATCACCAACAATTACGTAGAATGCCTTACCATCTGGATCAAGCAACTTACCATCACGGTTTACAGCATATACACGGAAACCGATAATGTCACCATTAGCGCTCGCACTCTTGATAGTCAAATCGAGCTTATCGCCTGCCTTTACAACCTTCTTCAGACCATCAATCGCGTAGCTGTTCCATGCATTGAGCTCAGAAACGCCAGACTCGATAGCATTCTTCTTGTCAAGAACTACATAGTAGTAGTCTGCTGCATTTATATCGCCAGCTTTTACATCAGAGATGGTGAACTTCTTGCCTACTTCTACCTGAAGCAATGATTTATGATAACGAGCTTCGTCACCACTTGCATTCTGAACATTCTTATTATCACCACTAGTTACAGGAGCTGTTGCAGGACCATTAGAGTTCCATGCCAACTCTGGGTTAGAGTAAGAATGGTCATTTCCGTTTTCACCATAGATTGCACTTCCTGTCCAACGGTTATGAATTTGATTTACTGGTTTTTCATTTACGTTGAAAGTAAAGTCCTTCTTAGCCACAAAGTCCTCATAAGAAGGTTTAACATCGTATGTAGAAACTACATAACGATCCTGAGCATCCTTCTGAGTCTCTGTGTTCTTAACTGCTACAGCATAAAGGATAGTCTTACCATCTACCTGAGTAGCTTTCTTGAACTCCTCATTAGACACACCCTTTGCTACGTGAACAGGGAGCTTCCAAAGGCCAGAATTAACAGTAGCAGCACGGGAAACGATCAAGTCTGTAAACTTAGTAGGCTCGCCTACAGTTACATAATCCTCGAGGCTTTCACCCTTAGAGTTCAAAAGAACAATCTTTGTATTCTTAGTGAGCTCAGCGTTTACAGGGTTGATACGAACGATGATAGAGTTATCATCCTTGATATCCTGACCCTTCTCGTATGTAACAGGATTTTCAATCTTATCGCTTACCTCATCACCGAAAACAGATGTTTCTGCTACGAGACCATGAATCATTTTCAGATTGACGGCATTACCACCCCAGCCCAAATCTTTTCCAAGGTCCCAAGTGCTATAAGAAGCTACAAGCTCTACACCTGTTACCATAGTAGTGTACTCACCGATGATCTTCTTCAAGTCGTTCTCGATGTTGTCAATCTTAAACTTGAGATTAGTGAGCTTATCGCCATCCTCATCACTCTTCAATGCTGCTTCAATAACAGACAGACGTCCGTCGAGACCAGCAAGACCTGTATTCTTTGCTGTCAACTGACCATTGATAGCCTCGATAGCTGCTGCTACAGTATTCTTCTCATCGAAACCTGTACCGAGAGTCTTGAGTGCGTTCTCGATAGCAGTCTTGTTAGCATTAGCCTTAGCCAAAGCGTCGTCAGCAATACCCTGAGCTGCATCAACATCTGACTTCAATGCATAGTCTTCCAAAGTCTTAAGAATCTCAGCCTTTGCATCTGCTGCATCCTTTACTGCCTGGTCAGCTTTACCCTGAGCAGTTTCAATCAAAGCCTTCAAGTCTTTGATATCCTTTTCCTGGAGAGCCTTGATTGCAGCATTTACAATCTCATTAGCCTCCTTGGTAACGCTCTCGTTGGTTGCATAACCTGCCAAGATGTCCTTAACCTGATCAAGAGTAGCCTTGCTGTCAGCAGTAGCCTTAACCTCAGCCAACTTTGTTTCAAGGGAGCTGATGCCAGTCTGGTTAGAAGAAATCAAAGCCTGAAGCTCAGATACCTTCTGTGAAAGCTGATCGGCAGTAGCAAGCTTGTCGATCTGACCTTGCAAGTTGCTGATGTCGTCATCATAATCCTTACAAGAAGTAAATGTACTCATGGATGCCACTGTAAGTGTTCCCATAAGCAGCGCGCTTAAATACTTTCTTTTCATCCGATAAATATTTATAAAGTTATACGTTTTTCCTAGCCTTTCGGCAGGAAGTTATTAATTAATTCTCTATATCGAATCAAGAGTCCCGTTTGATGAAAAGAGTCTG
>ERZ791575.122-NODE-122-length-39973-cov-10.681347_pt1 | contig 39973 bp, 52 predicted proteins | sample MGYA00509970_ERZ791575 | MGnify/ENA primary metagenome ERZ791575 (study PRJEB30046, sample SAMN00791935) | human gut metagenome | study: EMG produced TPA metagenomics assembly of the A metagenome-wide association study of gut microbiota in type 2... | reverse complement strand
AGTGAACCGAATTTATTTAATTTTTAACACCGTCCATTTTTAGTGGACAGTAGTGAAAGCATAATGACAAACAACTGCGTGAAATAAGTCAGGTTGCTTTCTCCGCTATAATGCTGCTCGTTACAGTTCACCATGAAAGAGATGCAGGTGTTGAAAGCCTGATGCACCGTCTGTCCGCCATTTCCATCTGGATTAAGCGGAAGACTGCCCTGAATCACCAGCAGTATCATACCCCAGATAAACCAGAACAGGTTCACCACCAGCAAAGCTTTCAAGAACTGCTTCCAGTTCATTTCTTCTTGCGGATGGATACCTGAGAATCGGAAAATCAGGTTTTCTACCGGCTGCATGAAATCCGACCAGACTTTTTCACCCTTATACACTCTCGCCATATATTTTCCAAGCGGATAGCTTAGCACTATCATCAGAACAATTTGCGCTACAACACCTAAAATTTCTGTATTCATAATACCCAGAATTAATCAATATCTACTTTATCAGAATTTCTCCGGCTTCACAAGCACATACATCAAATAGCCGAACATGATGACACTCACAATAAATAATGCGGTATACATAAAAGTTTCTCCTTTCAAATTCGTTCAAACCAGTCAATACATTTATAAAACAACCAGAAGCAGGCGAGGCCGCCTAACAAACAGATTAAAAATCCCACTGTAAATAGTTCCATAGTTTTTTCTTTTTTTCGATAAACAATCAGTTAAATTCACGGCATACGTAGGGCAAATGGTATGCCACAATTTAAAGGAGATTCATAATCAACTGATAATCTAATTGTTATAAAAATAGTAAAAGAAAAAGGCACAAAAAAAGCCTTCTCAAATTGAGAAGGCTCACTATTATTTTGAAATATCAAAATGATAAAAACATTCCTATACGGAAATATGATAAGCTTCTATTTTACGGTAAAGCGTGGCCAGGCCGATTTTCAGCAGACGCGCCGCTTCTGTTTTGTTTCCCCTGGTATATTGCAGCACTTTCGTGATATGTTTCTGTTCAATCACTGCCAATTCAAACTCTTCCTTACCCTGCTCTTCGTCCATTCCGGCACATTGCAAGTCAATCGGCAAGTCCTGCACGGTCACTTCTTCATCGCAGACAATGGCACTGCGCTCCATCACGTTCTTCAGTTCGCGGATATTCCCCCGCCACTCAGCTCCTTTCAGTATGTCCACCACCTCGGAAGTCATCCCCTTGATTTCTTTCTTCAATTTTGCAGCGAAGCGTTTCAGAAAAGTCTCTGCCAGCATTTCAATATCTTCTTTCCGCTCACGCAACGGAGGCAGATGAATCTGGAACACCGACAAGCGGAAATAAAGGTCCTCACGAAAATGCCCGTTCTCAATTTCCTTTTTCAAATCGCGGTTGGTGGCCGAGATGATGCGTACATCCACCTTCGTTGGCTTGGTATCTCCCACCTTAATATATTCTCCGGTTTCGAGCACACGCAGCAAACGCGCCTGAAGGTCGAAAGCCATTTCACCGATTTCATCCAGAAAAACCGTACCGTGATTTGCCACTTCAAACAGGCCGGGCTTGTCTTTCATGGCTCCGGTAAAGGCTCCGGCCTTGTAACCAAAGAGCTCACTCTCCAGCAAGTCTTTGCTGAAAGCCGAACAGTTGATGGCCATAATAGGATACTGACTGCGAGGGCTCGCGTAATGGATAGCGTGGGAGAACACTTCCTTTCCGGTGCCGGTTTCACCCGTGAGCAGCACCGGTACATCCGTATCGGCCACTTTCCGGGCCAGTGCAACCGCCTGCTTCAATCCGTTGGAACTTCCGATAATCGAATCAAACGAATAGGATACGGGAGGAGCGACCTTTCCTTTCTTTTTCTCTACCTCATCCACCGCACGACTGATTGTCGGAATAATCTTGCGGTTGTCATCTCCCTTAGTTATGTAATCAAATGCCCCGTTCTTAATGGCCTGCACCCCATCCGGAATATTGCCGTGAGCGGTAAGCAGAATCACCTCCGCTTCCGGACGATGTTTTTTTATCTCCCGAATGAAATCGACTCCGTTTCCATCGGGGAGAAACACGTCACAAAGCACCACATCAAACGGTTGTGCTTTCAGCAGTTTCAATGCACTCTGGCAGTCACTCGCTTTCCACACCTTGTAGCCTTCCAGCTCAATCATGCGCGCCAGCAGGTTGCGGATGGGATCTTCATCATCAATCACTAAAATCTGGATCATATCAGTACAAATAAATCAGGAGGAGCCGAAAAATAAGCCCTCACCTATTAAATTATTGCAAAAATACGAAAATATCGACATCCGGTCCAAACATTCACGTTTTAGAGTGATAGATGTCCGAACTTTTGCAGAAGTAAGCCGTAATTTGTTGAATGATAAAAAATGAGACATACATTTTTTAAATAGCCCATAAATCATTAATTATCAAATACATAAAAAGCATTTATAATCTCTTTTCAAGATACCTTGACGTTTTAAGCAGAACACCGAAGCGTTTTGCATGAAACACCAAGGCATTTCAGATAAAACGCTCCGGCATTTCACTTAAAATGTCAAAGCGCTTCAGTCCCCTCAAAAATAAATATTCACAGGCATTAGGAATATTACAAAGACGTTACTAACTTTGCGCCACAATTTGTGTAACCGCATGAAGTTAATATTGATAACAACCCCTACTTATTTTGTAGAGGAAGACAAGATCATTACTACTCTGTTCGACGAGGGACTGGACATTCTCCATCTGCGTAAACCCGACACGGCTCCGGTTTATGCGGAGCGTCTGCTAACCCTCATTCCCGAAAAATACCACAAGCGTATTGTCGTACACGACCATTTTTATTTAAAAGAAGAATATAAGCTCAAGGGCATTCACCTGAGCCATCGCAATCCGCTGATTCCGGACAACTATACCGGACACGTGAGTGCATCCTGCCATACCTTCGACGAGGTGATGGCCGACAAGAAAATGTGCGACTACGTATTCCTCAGCCCGATATTCGACAGCATCTCCAAGGAAGGCTATGCATCGGCCTTCACATCGGAATCCATTCGTGAAGCTGCCGAGAAAGGCATTATCGACAAACGGGTCATTGCCCTGGGAGGTGTAGACGAGAACAACCTGCTTCAGGTGAAGGATTTCGGTTTCGGGGGAGCCGCTATCTTAGGAGGGCTCTGGAACAAGTTTGACCCCGCTTCAGACTACAATTATCAAGAACTTATCGCTCATTTCAGAAAATTGAAGCGACTGGCCGACTGAGTCATTCGCTAAAATTCTACCGGAAACGTTTGTCCGGCTTAAAGAAATGGCGTACTTTTGCAGAAAATAAGGCAATATTATCTATTTTTACAATGAGCGCAACATCACCTTTTAAGGTATTCTCTGGTACAAACTCGAGATACCTTGCAGAAAAAATCTGTAACAGCCTGGGCTGTGAACTTGGTAACATGAACATTACTCATTTCGCAGACGGCGAATTTGCAGTTTCCTATGAAGAATCAATCCGTGGACAGCATGTATTCCTGGTACAGTCCACTTTCCCCAACTCAGACAACCTGATGGAACTCCTGCTGATGATTGATGCGGCCAAACGCGCATCGGCCAAGAGTATCATCGCCGTACTTCCCTATTTCGGATGGGCGCGTCAGGACCGTAAGGACAAGCCGCGTGTGTCTATCGGTGCCAAACTGGTAGCTGACTTGCTGAGCGTAGCAGGCATCGACCGTCTGATTACCATGGATTTGCATGCAGACCAGATTCAGGGTTTCTTCAACATCCCGGTCGACCATTTGTATGCTTCTACCATCTTCGCACCTTATATCCAGTCTTTAAATCTGGAAAATCTGGTTATCGCAACTCCTGACGTGGGAGGTTCCAAACGTGCCAGCACCTACGCCAAGTATTTGGATGTACCTTTGGTTTTGTGCCACAAAACACGTGAAAAAGCCAATGTCGTAGCTTCCATGCAGATTATCGGTGACGTGAAAGACAAAAACGTCATCCTGATTGACGACATGGTAGATACTGCCGGTACCATTACCAAGGCTGCCGACATCATGAAAGAAGCTGGCGCACGCTCTGTACGCGCTATCGCTTCTCACTGTGTGATGTCCGGTCCTGCTTCTGAACGCGTACAGAACTCTCAGCTGGAAGAAATTGTATTCACTGACAGTATTCCTTACTCACAGCGCTGCGCGAAGGTAAAACAGTTGTCTATCGCCGACATGTTTGCTGAAACTATCCGCCGCGTGATGTCGAACGAATCTATCAGTTCACAGTACGTAATCTAAAAAACAGTACCGGGCATTTTCCGTAAAGGAAGGGTCCCGCCACCATAAAGGATTTGCAGTCCGGTTTCTCATCGGCTTGCAAATCCTTTTACTTTGTCCTATTCATTCATCACTTGATTCCCGTTTACCCATGAAAATTCTCTGGCTCGACCTGAACAGCTCGTACGCTCACGCCTCACTGGCCCTTCCGGCCTTGCACGCACAAGTCATGCACGACCCGTCCCTGGAATGGGGAGTGGTGTCGGCTACTATCAACGAAAATCCGGGCATGACAGCCGGAGAAGTCGTACGTCAGGCACCGGATATTCTGGCGGCTACCTGCTGGCTGTTCAACCACGAAGTGCTCATGCACGTCATCAGTCGGGTGAAAGCCATGCTGCCCCGTTGCGTGGTGGCACTGGGCGGTCCGGAGTTCCTGGGACACAACGAAGACTTCCTGCGCACCAACCGCTTTGTAGACTGTGTGTTCCGTGGAGAAGGTGAAGAGACTTTTCCGCAATGGCTCGCCTGCTGGCAGCAACCGAAGGAATGGACCCGCATCACGGGACTCTGCTTTCTGGATGCGGAAGGACAATATCATGACAACGGACTTTCACGTGTAATGGCTTTCGACAAGCTGGTGAATCCCGAACAAAGTCCGTTCTTCAACTGGAGCAAGCCGTTCGTGCAACTAGAAACTACCCGCGGCTGTTTCAACACCTGCGCATTCTGTGTGAGCGGAGGAGAAAAGCCAGTCCGTACGCTTTCCGTCGAGGCTATCCGCGAACGTGTCCGATTGATTCACGAGAAAGGCATCCGTAACATCCGGGTACTCGACCGTACATTCAACTACCAGAGCCACCGGGCCAAAGCCCTGTTCGACCTCTTCCGTGAGTTCCCCGACATGCGTTTCCACCTGGAAATCCATCCGGCTTTGCTTTCGGAAGAACTGAAAAAGGAACTGGCTTCCATGCCTAAGGGACTGCTTCACCTGGAAGCAGGTACCCAAAGCCTGCACGAAGAAGTGCTTACCGTCAGCCGGAGAGCCGGCAAACTGGCCGATGCACTGGAGGGTCTGCGTTACCTCTGCGCACTGGACAACATGGAAACGCACGCCGATTTGATTGCAGGACTACCGCTGTATCACCTTTCACAGATTTTCGACGATGTACGCACGCTGGCCGAATACCGTGCGGGAGAAATCCAGCTGGAATCCCTGAAACTGCTGCCGGGCACGGAGATGCGGCGCCGGGCCGAGGAACTGGGCATCTGCTATTCTCCTCTTCCACCCTACGAAGTGCTCCAAACCCGTGAAATCACCCCCGACGAGTTACAGACAGCCCGCCAACTATCACGTCTGCTCGACGGATTCTACAACGCACCGGCCTGGCAGGAAATCACCCGCCGTCTGATTGTGGAAGAGCCCGACTTTCTGACACGTTTCCTGGATCACCTGATTCAAATCGGGGTCATCGACCAGCCCATGGGACTGGAGCGACGGGGTATCCTGCTCTACCATTTCTGCAAGGAGCACTACCCTCATTTCCTGACCGCCATGAGCCGGGCATGGATTGAAGCCGGCATGTCACTCAAGAAGGAGCCGGCCGAACGGGTACGCACAAAGCACGTCACTCCGCCCGAAGCGTGGACGGTGTGCACGGGTACGTACCGCGACAACCTCCGCCTGTGCAAGCTTCCTGCTTCCGAAGAAGGCCGCTGCTACTGGTACGGCTTCGAAACCGAAAGCCAGCAACTCCGCCCCGTATTTGCTGCTGTAAGTCAGGAATAAGCCTCCCGTTCCATCAAACAAGCACCATCATCTTTCATCCAGCCAGTACTGCCAAGGGAGTACTGCAGTACTTTCAGGGAAGTACTCAAGTACTGCCTAAGAAGTACTGAAGTACTGACAGGGAAGTACTGGAACCTGCTCTTTCCTCCCTGAAAAGCACTCCGCAAGAGGGGGAAAATCGCTTCGGAACATTAGGAAAATTGGCGGGCAAATTATAACTTTGCCTGAATTTTCAACTAGACTATGTATATATTCCGAACGATTCACGAAATTATCAATACCATTGCGGCGGCCAGGGGACTGCTCACGGAAATGTTCGAGAAACGAAAGACGCTGAGTTTCCGCTATTCCGACGCACTGGCACTGCTCAAGGACGATGAAAACCGGTTGAAACTGCTCATAGAGAAAGAAGTCATCCGCCAGAACGGCAACTTCGTGGAACTGGATGCCCGCTTCCTCGACTTTTTCGAACTGCTCCTCGAAGCGAACGAGGAAATCAACACGGCCATCATCGACGAGAACATTGCCTTCCTGCACGAACTGATGGACTACTACGAGAAGGAGCAGATTGCCTCGCGCAAGGAGAGCTATGTGCGCAACATCAAGATTACCTTCCAGAAGATTGCGCGTACCACCATCCGCAACATCATGAACCTGCAGAGCAGCATCGACAATGCGTTCAAGCACGAACCGACTTACCAGATAAAGATTGCCAAGCTGGAGAACCTGGACAAGAAGCGGATTCACATCCAGCAGCTGATTGATACCACCGAAAACCTCATCCTGCACGAGGAACGGCGGTTTTTCCAGCAGGCTACCGACGAGGAACTGAACCGCATCCTGCTGGAACTGCGTAGCGAACTCCAGCTCTCGGCCCACAGCCTCATCCGTGCCCAGCAGGACATCATCAACTACCTGAACCAGATTAAGAGCCAGGTGATTCTGGTAGAGAAAATCCGGAAGGTGAAGTACCTGCAAGACCAGTTTGAGCTGCGTTCGCGAAGCAACCTCTCGGAAGTGCTTGAAAGAGAACATTCCGTACTGGTGGAAGGCAACGTGCCGTCTTCGTTCAAGCTGTCACTGCCCTACCTGAGTACCGACGAGGCACGTCCTGTCATCCTGAAAGTGCTGCGCAACCTACAGTACCGCGAGATTATCCGCAGCAACGAGGCGGGTGCCTTCAGCGAGGAGGACATGGAATCGCAGGCCATGTACCAGGAGGTCATCGACCTGGAAGAAACCCTGAGCGACTACATACAGGCGCAGGCACAGGCCCGCTGGAACGATGCGTCGGCTCCGGAAGAAGACCTCTTCCACTACCTGATGCACTACACCTTCGCCCGCGAAGTGGACGAGCAGGAACGCACCACCTTGTTCTGCCAGATGGTGTCGCTCTACGAAAACCGTCTCCGTATCAGCGAGGAATTCGGCCTGTATCACCAGTACGAATATGCCAAGGTGTATCCGGCTAACTCGTAACCCACTCATCCCTATACATTTGACTTATGGAACTGAACATACATATACCTGACAATACTGCGGCCTTGTTCGACTGCCTCCAGAAGGGACAGTTCATCAGTTCGAACAGCTGCAACGAAGCCGTGCGCGACATGTACGACCAGATAGACGACCACTTCGAAGCGCTCTCGGTCTACTTCGCCCAAATCGGCTACACCCTGGAACGGGGCAACGAATACTTTTACTTTTCGCGCGTGGAACCGCGTACCACACTGGAACAGAAAATCATGCGTGCCTACTACTGGATTGACGTGCTCGACCTGTTCAAGACCTACGACGAGACTTTCGGCGCAGGATTCCGCTTCCAGCCCGAACAGATTCTGGTGGAGGCCAACATCAACGTGATGCTGCAAAACAAGCTCGACGGGCTGCGCAAGCATTTCTCCGACAAGGACGTGCGCAAGGACGTGCGCAAGGACGTGCTCGACAACCTGATTCGCCAGCTCACCAAGGAATCTTTCCTGGAACTGGAGAACGAGAAGACCAACACCTACAAGGTGATGAGTTCCTGGCACTACCTGGAACGCCTGATTGAAAGTATCCAAATTTACGACGACACTGAAACGGAAGACAATGAGAAACCTGAATAGAATCATCTTTATCAACAGCGCCAACATTCCCTATGCCGACGACATTTACCTGGACGGGAATGTGCACTTCATCGGCACGCAGGGAGTGGGAAAAAGTACCGTATTGCGCGCCATCCTGTTTTTCTACAACGCCGACACCCAGAAGCTGGGTATCCCCGTAGAGAAGCAGAGCTACACGGAATATTACTTCCCCTACTCCAACTCCTACATCATCTACGAGGTAACCACCGAACAGGGAGCGTTCTGCATCCTGAGCTTCAAGTCGATGGGCCGCGTGTGCTACCGTTTCATCGACTCGCCCTACCGCATGGAATTCTTTGTCGACGAGAACCGCACGGCCTACAGCGGAAACGACCGTATCCGTGCCGCCCTCGACCAGTACGGAGTGGACTACTCACGCATCATCTATACCTACGACGAATACCGTAACATTCTCTACGGCAACGGGGCAGGTCCCGAAATGAGCCGCTACTCGCTCATGGAGAGCAAGCAGTACCAGAATATTCCGCGTACCATACAGAATGTGCTCCTCAACTCAAAACTCGATGCGGAGTTCATCAAGAAGACCATCATCTCGTCCATCAACGAAGACGAGACCGCCATCGACCTGAACACCTACAAGGAGCACCTGAAGAACTTCGAAACCCGCCTACGCGACATCGAAGAGTTCCAGAAACGCGAAACACAGAAACAGGCCAAGGAAATCACCTCCCTCTCGGCACAGGTATCACGCCAGCAGACCGCTCTCGTGCAGGGTTGCCGCGAACTGGCCGCCACCTACCGCCTTACCGAAAGCCAGTTGCCCAAGGCCGAGGAACAGAAGCACCAGGCTGAGAAGGCACGTACCGCCCTCCTCGCCCGCCGTCAGGAGTTGCAGGAACAGTCGCGCCAGCGATGCGACAAGATGCAGGAGGCACTGGCCATCCTGAACAATGAGTTGCAAAAGGCACAGCAGAAGGAAAAGGAATATGCCCGCCGCCAGATAGAAGAAATCATGGAGCGTTCGGCCCGCAAGGAGGAGTGGAAGAACAAGCAGCAGGGATTGCAGGAAGAGCAGCGCATCCTTACCTCGCACTACACGGAAATCTCTACCAAGTACAAGTCGCTCATCCAGAGCCTCGACGAACAGTGGAACCGCATCCATGAGGCCAAAATCAAGCAGCTAGAGGGACTGAACAACACGTTCAATGCCCGCATCGAAGAAGCCCGCCGTCAGCACGAAGCGGCTACCGAAGCGCTTTACCAGGAATACGAACAGCTCTCGCAGCAACTGCATCCGGAACGCAGCAGCAAGCAGAACGAACTGACCGCCCTCGACTACCAGATGCAGCTGTGCCGCAAGGAGACTTTCTTCGAAGCCGAGCAGGAGGAGCTGAAACACCGCATCCAGTCGTACACCGGTCTGCACATGAGCAAGAAGAACCGCATCAACAACGCCCAGCTCATCATCAAGGAACTCACGCTGAAGTGGGAAGAAGAGTTGCAGAAGGGACTGAAGGAGAAAGACGAGGCACTGATGCAGTTGCAGGCCGAGCACTTGCAACTCCGTCCGCGTATGGACGAACTGGAGACCTTCCTGAAAAACAGCAAGAGCACCCTGCAAGGCTGGCTCAAGGAGCACAAGAAGGGATGGGAAGAAAATATCGGTAAGCTGTGCGACGAGTCCATCCTCTGGCAGACCAACCTCTCGCCGAAGATTGTGGACGAAGGCACATCATTCTACGGCATCTCCATCTCCCTGCAGGACATCGAGCGCCACATCCGCTCCATCGACGACTATCAGGCGGAACATGACAAGGGCATCAAGCGACTGGCTGAAATCCAGGCTGAAACCCTCCGTCTGCAACAGGAGAAAGAGACCTTGGAAGAGCAGCTGAAAGCCAAATACCAGCCGCGCATCAAGGAACAGAAAGACGTGATAGCCGTACAAGAATACGAACTGGAAAAACTGGAACAGCAATACCAGAAGGATATGCTCGACCTGGACGACTGGAAGAAGAAGGCGGAAGCCGAACGTACTGCCAAACTCCGGAAACTGGAAGAGGAAAAGCAACGCATCGCCGCAGAACTGAAGGAAATTGACGGCAAACTGAACAACCTGAACCGCGAAAAGAGCGAAAAGCTGAACCAATTGAAGCAGGAATGGAACCGGGTGCAGCAGGACATCGCGCACGAGAAGGAAACACAGGCCGGCAGCATCCGCCTGGAGGATAAGGAAGAGCAGCAGCGCATCGCCACGGAGAAAGCCGAATACGAGCGTCAGATGAAGCAGGAACTCCACTCGCAGGGGGCCGACACCGAACGTCTGCAACAGATTAGCAGTCAGTTGCGCGACATCGACCGGGAATTGCAGTTCATCAAGGAGCACGCCACCCTGCTCATCGAGTACCAGAAGGACAAGCGCGACCTCATCGACCACATTCCGGAATGGAAGCGTGAACAGGAGGAACAGAAACGCCAGCTCAGCCAGGAAAAGGACAACCTGCGACGGGAAACCTCGGGTTTGCAGGAGCAGATTGATGCCCTGAACAAGGAACTGCAGCAGGCAGAGAAGGAAGTGACACAGCTTCAGGCCAACCTGGAGGCGTACAGCAAGATTTCGGCCTACGACTGGTACAAGCCGCATCGGGATATTTTCAATCCCGAGAACCCCGTCACGCTGGAAATCCACACTCCGCGCACCTGCCTGGAACTGATTGACGAACTGGGCCGCACGGACAGCCAGTACATGACGCTGCAAAACCGTCTGCGCAAGGAGGTGAACCTCTTCACCGGTCACTTCGACGAGGAGAATACCTTCAAGTTCAAGACCAAGTTTACCGAGGACTGGGAGTATATCCGCTTTGCCGAAGAACTGCACGACTTCGTGGAAGAGAACAAAATCAGCGAATTCGTCCGCCGCATCAACAACGAGCACTCCGACATCTTCAAGCGCATCAGCATGGATACCTCAATGCTCACGGCTTCGGAAGACGACATTCAGGACCTCATCGGTCAGGTGAACAAGGGATTCCAGACGTGCAACTTCGTGGGCGTTATCCAGTGCATCGAAATGAAGGTGGAAGAAAGCAGCAACCGTGTGGTAAACTGTCTGCGTGCCATCCAGAAGTACTATAACGAGCATGCCTATGACCTCACGCCGGGCACCAACCTCTTCTCGTCGGAAAACGAGCAGCTGGTGAAACAGGAGGCCATCGCCCTGCTCCGCGACTTCATCAAGGAGATTCACGCCTACCGCTACGACAGCATCCGCCTGTACGACTCGTTCGAGCTACGTTTCCGCATCATCGAGAACAACAACGACACGGGCTTCGTAGAGAAACTGTCGAACGTGGGTTCGGAAGGTACCGACATTCTGGTGAAGGCCATGATCAACATCATGTTACTGAACGTGTTCAAGGAAGGGGCTTCGCGCAAGTTCAAGGACTTCAAACTGCACTGTATGATGGACGAAATCGGTAAGCTCCACCCGAACAACGTGAACGGTATCCTGAAGTTTGCCAACGACCGGAACATCATCCTCATCAACGGCTCGCCTACGGAACTGAACCGCGATGCCTACAAGCATGTGTACCTGCTCACCAAAGGGGCGCAGAGCAAGACGCGCATCGCCCGGCTTATTTCGGACCAGAAATTATAGGCTTTTCAAGCCTTTAAAACAGAGTTGAAAAAAACGCCTTTGTGTTTTAACTTAAACGCCTTTACGTTTTAGGTAAAACGCAAGGGCGTTTTACTTTAAATGCACTTGCGTTTGAAAGCAAACGCTTAGGCGTTTTAGAAGTGCTTACCATGATTCCAAATAATAGAATTTTATTTTACAAATCAGAATTTTATTCTTATCTTTGCCACATGACAATCGAGTGAATCTAATGAGAATATTTACAGAACAAGCTATAAAAGAATATGCAGAAGCGCATCCTGATGCAAAAGTAGCTTTGCAAGAATGGACTACCATAGTTAAAAGAAGCGAATGGACTTGCTTTGCAGACGTAAAAAAGACCTTTAATAGCGTAGATAATGTGGGTAACCAACATTATGTATTCAATATCAAAGGCAATAGCTACAGACTGATTGTAGTGATAAAATTCACTATAAAGTTCGTTTATATTCGTTTTATAGGCACTCATGCCGAGTATGATAAGATAGCTGATTGTTCAGTTTTATAATTAAACAGAATCGGCAATTACCGATCAACCAAGAGCCATGACAAAGATAGAAACAAAAGCTCAATACGATTGGGCAGTAAAAAGAGTTGAGGAATTACTTCCACTGGTTACAGATGAAACCCCTCTGGATAATCCTCACAGTATAGAGTTAGAATTACTTTCTAATCTCGTTGCAGATTATTCTGAGGAGCATTTCGCACTGGGAGAACCAACGCTGGTTGATGTCCTCAAACTTCGTATGTATGAGATGGGACTTAATCAGAAATCTTTAGCAAAATTAATCGGAGTCAGTCCTTCACGCTTGAGTGATTATATTTCCGGTAAATGTGAACCGACCTTGAAAGTAGCCCGCGAAATCAGCCAGAAATTGAATATTGACGCCAATATAGTACTGGGTGTTTAATATGAGTATAGAAAACAGAAAAACCGCTTAATTCACCATGGAATAAGCGGTTTTAAATCGGAGCCGAAAGCGGGACTCACCAACCTTACAGCCAGTCAGGAGGTTAGCCCGGTTTTTCGGCTAATGGTATAGCATCTTAGTATAACGCTGCGGAAATATAAAGATTTGAAATACAAAGAGTAATAGATATGTCAGCAAATTTTATATCTTTGCGATATATATTTACTTTTTGACAGGAGGAGGAACCGGAATACTATCAGGAACAAAATCCCTTTCTTCAGGTTTACCAGTCTGAGGAGTTGTATTAACACCATTACCAAATAAATTTTCTAAATTAATCATAAGTCAATTATTTTTATGGATAAAACAGAAAGAATAAAAAATATAGTCTGGACAGAACTGACATATTCCTGTTATTGGGAACAGTACATTTCACGCTATATTGGATACAAATATGATCGAAACAAGATATATTCCATTGTTACTATAATATTGTCATCTACAAGTGCTTTTTTTATATCACTATCTAAAGAAGAATACTCATGGGCTACATGGGTAGGAATGGCATGTATTGTAATAGTACCAATTATTCAAATTGTCAACAATAGTCAGAAACATGTAATGATGGATGTAGAAACAGCGTCATCAATGCTAAAACTACGTTCTATGTATCTTGAATATTACAATGACTTGGCGCGTCTGTATTTGGACATAGATGATCTGAATTTGAATAATGAAGAAATAAAGGACAGATATTTCAATTTAAGGGATTCCGCAAGGGATATTGAAAAACTTAAAGACTCCTTGAATATACGAAAACTTAATCATGTTAATCAACATGCACTTGAACAAATGAGCAAGCGTCTTGAACATAAATTCAAAGCGAAAACCCCTGAAAAAAACAGCAAAAGCAGTGGCCAATGATATGATGGCTACAATCACTCCCAGGTAATCAAATCCAAGATTATTTGGCCTGGGTAGGGCTACAGCCAGTGCAATGACTGATATGATGAGACTTAGTATAGGGATAACGTATTTCATGGTGTACTTCTTCTATTTATTCACTTGATCGGCTGTTGTTGATTGAGAAAGCAATTTCATTAAGCTCTTTATCGCTAACACTTAATAATATTTTTGCTATTTCAATTTTGTATTCTTCTGATATTGTAAATCCACGTGATTTGGCTAGACTTAATATTTGCGGTTTTATTAATTTTATTAATTCTTCTGAATTATCTAACTTTGAAGCACATTCTAATGCATTTACAGAACATATGAAAGCATCTTCATAATCTTTTGAATACAAGGATATCCTGGCATTAGATACCATAGTCAAATAGGCCAAAAGTTGATTTTGAGAATCTTTAAAGTTATCTATATTTTGATGGATTTCATTCTTGCTTTCTTCAATGTTTGAGTAAATTATTTGACGAAGCTTTTCTTCAGATTTTTGAATTTTGGATTCTACAGATATTGCACTCCATATCTGAAATCCAATCGCAAAAGCCGCTATTATGGATAGAACAGCTACGATAAAACCTAAATAATCAAAACCCAAATTACGACATCTTGGAAGCGAAATAAGTAAAGACACAATACTTAATACCAATGCCAATATAGAGATGCAAGCAGAATGTTTCTCAAAAAAATTGCTTATTCTTTTATTCATTTCTTTATTTTCTAATATCCATTTTCATCCACACACATACTATCCATTCAATTATTAAGCATTTAAAATACTATTCAAGACGTTTTCGTTCATGGAATATTTTTCTTGTTGGGGGATTTCATTAAATAGCGATAGCATTCTTTTATATTTAGGGAGCATTTCACTATGACTATTGTAATCCATATTAGAAAACTTTTTTATTTCGTCATATCTACCTAGTTCTTCAATAAGATATCGTACATAAATACACATTTTAGCTTCTGTAGGATTATTACCGTCAAATCCAGGAAAAGTTACTTTCTCCATATCTTTCCAACCAATTTTATTAGCGGAAAAAATAAGACCTCTATACATATCAAGGATATCAAGAACCAATATATTCTCCTCAATGGACAAATCGTTTTTAGATAAAAAGAAATCTACCATATCTGAATAATGATAAGGGTATCCGTTACTTAAAGCGTCTTTTAACTCCGTATATCGATGTTCTTTTGGAGATAGTTTTTCTAGAATTTCTAATTGTAAAATATACGATAATCTTTCTTTTTCGGTAAGTTCAAATTTATTGTCCATAACATTTATATTTTAAGTTTTAAATATCCGTTTTCATCAATCTCAAATTCTCCACAAATTTTGGCGGTTGTCTCTTTTTGTTGAGGCTGATTGCCTTTCAGCATTTCACCTTCTCCACGAAGTAACCATTCGGCAGAAATAATCTCATAAGTGATTAGTATTTTTGTAATAGTCTCTAAAGACAATCCCCTTTCTCCTTTTAGCTGCTGGTTCAAGGTATTTTGTTTCACTCCTATAGATTCCGCGAAAGCCCTCTCTGAAAGCCCTGTATGGCTTATAACTCTTTTAATTCTTTCTATCATGGTAATTTATTTATAAGCTTTACAAATAATCTCTTTTGAGATAAATTAATCTCTATTTTGTTTTATATAATCTCATTTGTGATTATATTTGCATCGTGATAAACAAATAAAGGTTATCACAGATACAAATAATTTGATGTAATATGTAAAGGTATTAAAAAGAGTATGGGAAAAGACAGATTAAAGGTTAAAAAGTTTAAATCAAATCTCAACAGAGAGCGAGGATTGATAATGGCAACGGGAGCTGAACGGGCATTGCCTTTGATTCCCGTGGGTGAAACAGCGGAATTTAGTGAGATGGAATTTCGTTCAAGTGTAATCCGAACTGCGATAAACCGTCTTGAACAGCTTGGCTATAAGTTCGACTGCACAACTAAAGGCTGTATTGGTTATTGTCTGGTAACACGTACGGAATGAGTTTAGATTTTCAAATTATTAAGTAGCAAGCGATATGGGAAGTTTTAAGGTAATAATGATGCGATTCTTATGCTTATTTGATAAGCCAAAGAAAAAATTCGTATTGACCAATAGATATATAATAAGAGATGGAGTTAAGCTTTACAGAATAAAGTGTATAAAATCATTCGGACCATTTAAAAAAGGAGAATTGGGAGGTTATGTAGAAAGAGAAGATAACCTCAGCCAATTTGGTAATGCATGGGTATACGATGATGCATGTGTTTTTGGTCATGCAAGAGTTTACGATAATGCAATTGCATGCGGAAATGTGTGTATATCTGGAAATGCAGAAGTATATGGTAATGCGTTTCTCTGTAATAATGCAAAGGTTTACGGAAATGCAAAGATACATGGAAAAGCAAATATACAAGACAATGCAAAAGTATTTGATTATGCCGATGTATTTGGAAATTCAACTGTATCCGGTAATGCAAAGGTATTCGGTAATGCATTCATTTCCGGAGGAGCAATAATTTACGAAAGGGCAAAAGTGGGAGGATACGCATTGGTAAGCGATGAATCAAAGGTATTTGGCGACGCTTGTATATCAGGCTATTCAACGATATTACGTAATGTATCGATATGTGGTGAAGCATATATATCAGGTTATGCGTTTATTGAAGATGACAGCAAACACTGTGGCTTTGACTATAGAATTTTTAATGGGAAACACGTCCATGCTTATATGACAAAATACAAAAAAATAGAGATAACGTGTGGGCTTTTCTGTGGAGACATTGAAGCTTTTGAAAAAATAGCCAAGGGAACTGGGGATGAAAATGAATGCCAGGCAATCATTGCCATCATCAAAGCAAGATTCGGTTTGGATGGATAACGATAAAGTTGTACTGATTGAGCTTCCGGATGATGTAGCACTGTTGCTACATGATCGTAACCGTGGAAGCCATTAAAAAGGAGAAGTTCTTTGAATAAGACACATCCATCTCACATCCCAACTTAATTGATTTTAGCCTTGTGCAGTAAATCCCCCATGTGTATGCATGTCATACGCCTTTGCAGATATTGTAACCGTTAATCCATCGTTAGTAGATTCAATAGTTAGAAGTTCCATTTTTTCAAACTCTTCAAGAATCAATCCGACCTGGAATTGAAGGCATCCACAATATTGAGATAATTCACGGTTATTAATATCAATTTCGAGGGAATTAGAAGACAGCAAATACTCTAAAGCTAAGTCTTTCATTTGGGGTGTAATAAGCTTGATTGCCATAAGAATAATGATTTAGTGAATAATACTACAAAGATAACAAATATGATGACAAGTTCGGACATAAACAGGCTGGCAGCAAAGGTGGCAGAACAGGTGCTGCAGATGACAGACGAGCTGATGACTCCCAAGCAGGCGGCTGAATACTTAGGCATAAGCCTGAACGCCCTGCAACAGCGGAGATCCAAGACACAGATACCATCCCACAAGAAAGACGGATGCGTGTACTACAGTAAAAGAGAATTAACCGAATATTATCTGAATCTATGAAACTGAATGACATGACTAAGGGGGCACTTTTATGCCTTGGAATGCTGCTAATTATGGCGATAGCCGGAACATGCGACTATCAGGATGCCACACACTTCCAACGTACAGAGGAAGAAAAGAATATTGAGCCTGCAGACACTACAGAGAGTGCATACGATGTGATGCGATACGTGCAGGCAATGGAGAAGAAACTACCGCAGTGATGCGCTATACATCATACTTTAACTCATTTCGTCCCGGCCCATTACTGGACCGGGATATTCTAAAGCTACATCATAAAAACATAAGATAATGGAAACAACGAACAGGAAGTCAAAAGAGGATGACATGATTGTATTGTTACCTCTTACCAATGCAGATCCTCCGTCACATGTGGAGATGGACGAGCATCTGGCACATGCGAAAGAACAGGTAAGCAGAATAAGTTCAATTAAGCCAGTCCGCAAAATACACATTCCAAACGGGTATGTGATGACCACACGGACAGAGATTTGGGATGGATATAAGCTGGACGCTAAATCAACGGTATTATAGTAATAACCTAAAAATGTAATAGAAATGGGAACATGGTTTGAGTGCAAAATCCGTTACGAAAAGACAATGGAAAACGGAATGAAGAAGAAGGTGAATGAATTGTATCTGGTAGACGCTATGAGCTTTACAGAAGCTGAATCGCGTATCATTGAAGAAATGCGGCCATTCATCACAGATGAGTTTAAGGTGACAGCAATCAAGCTGGCCAACTACAGAGAGTATTTCAACAGCGACAAGGAACATGATGACAAGTGGTATAAGGTAAAAGCAAACTTTATCACCGTTGATGAGAAGTCAGGCAAAGAAAAGCGGTCCGGCTGGTATGCACTGGTTAAGTCAGACAGTACGGTCAATGCGGAGAAGTATTTCCATGAACGGATGAAGGGAACACTGTCGGACTACATTGTAGAGTCTGTATCAGAGACAGCCCTCATGGATGTGTACACATACGAAACGGAGTCTGAAACAGAAGAAACAAGATAGGAATATGGAAAGAAAATATACCCCAGAAAACATACAAGAACTGAAAGCAAACGAAGTGTTTGTATTCGGTTCAAATCTCAATGGGAATCATGCCGGTGGTGCTGCTTATTATGCATTAGAGAAATTTGGAGCAGAAATGGGCAATGCGGAAGGAATACAAGGGCAGTCTTATGCTATTCCTACACTGGATAAGAACATGGAGCGCATTAACCTTACTGACCTGGAACAGTCAATAGGAAGATTTTATGACTATGCAGACGAGCATCCTGATTTGATTTTATATCTGACAAAGATAGGATGCGGTATTGCAGGATATGAAGTGTCGGATATAGCGACAGTTGTTAATTGCCGTGATATTCCTGCCAATGTGATTATCCCGGAAGAATTTACTCATGTGCCTGGATTTAAGGGGTTTGATGAAAATATGCAGTGTCGTGGATTCAAGTATGAGGAAGGTAAGAGCTATCACGAGGATGGTGAAATACAAGCTTGCCAGTCAGGATTTCACTACTGCAAATATCCTCTTGATGTGTTCGGGTATTATTCTCCTGCAAAGAGCCGTTTTTGCTCTGTAGAGGGTTTTGGCAAGATGTCCAATGACACGGGTGATACAAAGCTTGCTGTATCTGATTTGAAAATAAAGGCTGAGATTGGTATAGCAGGGATTGTGAAAGCTGCAATAGAGTACACAAGAAAGAGATGTACTAACAAGTGTAATGCTGAAGAAGGTAAACCAGCTACGGCCGGTAATTATGGTGCAGCTACGGCCGGTTATAGAGGTGCAGCTACGGCCGGTGATAGTGGTGCAGCTACATCAAGAGGTAAGTCATGTACAGGTAAGCATGGGCTGTCAGTAGCACGTGGTAATAATGTCAAGGTAAGAGGAGGTATGGGGGCAATATTGGTTATTGCCGAGGAAAATGAAGAGAACTATGAGATTGCGTCGTGGAAAGCAGTCGTAGTTGATGGAGATAAGGTAAAGCCTGATACCTGGTATAGATTAGAGGATGGCAAATTGATAGAATGCGAACAAGAAGAGTAAGTTGTCGTATGGATAAGGAATTATCAGGAATATTGTATGTACATCCCTCTGTAATGAAAAGAATAAAATCGGGCAACCTCTCTCCTATCACGACCAGATATGAGGTTGATGTGGGAGAAATTGTGGAAGTGATGGATGATGATGAGGTTAGTTCCGTCATTACAAAAGTAAAGAGTGTGAGGAAAATGGCTGTAGGTCTGTACCAGGTTGGATTAAAAGATCCGGCCACGGCATTTATTGAATAATTAAAAAACAGAAATCACCGGCTCCATCAGGATAACACATAATCTCATGGCATAGTGTTTAAGGTTAGAACAGGTAAAGGTAATGAGATTGGGAGCCGGTGATTTTTTATAGATACTATGTGGAACAATAAACGAAAAAGCAAGACATCAGGGAAGACGGAGCATCAGAAACTGGTAGCAACGCTGGACAGATGGTTTTCAAAGTACATCCGGCTGAGGGATTCATTTGTAAGCAATGGAGAACTGTTTTTCCGCTGTATCAGCTGTGGAAAAATTAAGTCATACGATGAGGCTGATTGTGGCCACTACATCAACAGAGGTCACATGTCAACCAGATTTGATGAAGACAACTGCCATGCACAATGTAAGTTCTGTAATCGGTTTGATGAAGGAAACATCTACAACTACCGGGAACGGCTGATAAATAAAATCGGCCTGAGCCGGGTGCTCCTACTTGAAGCAAAGAAGAACCAGACCTGCAAGCTGAGTGATTTTGAGCTGAAAGCTCTGATAAGCCATTACAAAGCTGAGGTCAAAAAGCTGGAGGAGGAAAAATGGGAAAAGAAATGATAACAGTACCTCTGAGTGAATGGAATGATATGAAGAAAAGGTTAAGCGATATACAGAAGAAGGTTGAAACGCTGTATAACCGTGAAACCGACTACGTTTCCATGTCGGAGTTGTGTGAGTGGTTACAAATATCACGTACTACACTATGGAGGCTAAGAAGTGAAGGAAAGATAAGGACATGCCTTATAGGAGGTAAAATGGTAGCCAATAAAGATGAGATTCAGACGCTGCTGAATGAAGGAAAGATATAACTGAAACAACATGTTTGACAAGATGATTTTTAATGCCCAGATTGATTTTGTACGTGATGCGGAAAGGATAGCCAGGAAGCACCATCTGATACAATGTACGGAGGGAAACGAAATCTATTATCAGTCATCGGCATTAAGCAACATCGAGGGTATATGGTGGAAGATACGAGGAAGAACGGCCCAAATAAAATGCTCACTGCATAAGATATTCTGGAGGTGCAGATATGGCACGCTGGACAACTCTCAGATGTTCACCATATCGGATGCCAAACAGATTATATCAGAGCTGCTGGATGAATGGGACATAAACCCGGAACAGGTAAGAATCACCTATTATGAGGTAGGTCTGAATATACCAGTTGACCATGATCCGATTGAGTACATATCTCTGGCCGAATCTATTGGTGTAATGAGGAACAGGGAGCTCTTCAATGATGCGAACTTTGAAAAGAACCGTCAGAAAACAACGGAGAAATCAAAGAACATCAAGAAGGTTTTCAAGATTTATGACAAAGGATTTGAGGCACGCGATAAGGGAAGACTATGTGAAGGTAATATTCTAAGGATTGAGACCATATACAGGAGACAGTCTGTCAGCCTGATTGACTTTTTCTCTGAGAAGTCGATATACAACATCATACATACCTTCTACCGTGACTGGGCCACAATAGGATTAAGGCAGAGACTAACTGCTGACAAAGGTATCAAATCAAGCCAGATAGATAAGGCTGAGGCTTTGTTGAGGCTGGGAAGGGATGACTACCTGAGAAGTACATACGAACGTTGGAAGTCAGGACATTTGACTGACAAGCAATATCGTACTATAAGAGAGTTCATCAACTCATGGGATGAGATTAAATGTCATTTCAGGATGATTCAATCACCTCATGAGATTGAGTATAAAACCAAGTTGCTGAGCCTTTTCAATGAGGCAAAAAATTAATGACCTTATAGGCATATAGGAATATGACTGAAAATCAAAGTAATAACTTTTTCGTGAAACGTATTGAAACAGCGTTTGTTTCATTTAGGGAGTTATTTTGTGTCTGGTTATCTTTTCAGGTAACTTGTCCTATACAGCCATTAGCTGGTCGGTAAACATTAAAACAAGGATATGGAAAAAGAGAAACGAACAATCTGTTATGCGACTAACAGAAAAGACGAAATAGCAAGAATACAGGCTGAATATTCCTTACCTGCAGGATACAACATCAATAGAGAAGTTGAATGTATGCTGTCAAAGGATGACATCAAGAACTTACAGGAAGAAGTGAAGAAAGGTTTGATTGAAATTAGGAGGAAATAGCAATGGAAGCAGTAAGTATGGAACAAGCTATCAAAATATATCTGGATAATCGTGCAAAGACTGATTCTCTATTTGCTGAAACCTACAAGAAAGCAAACAAGAGCATAAAGGAATGCTGCAAGTATATTTACTCACAAGCCGAGAAGCTGGCAAAGGGAGGGAATGCAGTCGGGGTAGATGATGCAACCGTCTATGGATGGGCCGTACACTACTACGATGAGGACAACATCAAGGTTAAAGATGTGAAAGAACGTGTGGAGGTAGTTGCCCCGGCTACAGTACAGGAACCAGTAGTACAAGAACCAGTCAAAGAAGAAAAGCCAGTGAAACAAAAATCTGCAAGAAAGAAAACGAAGAAGGAACTACAAAAGATATTTGATTCAAGACAACTGTCACTATTTGATATGTAATTATGAGAAGGAGTTTAAATAAATTGGTACTTGAAATGAGCAGCCATCTCAAACCAATATCTAAAAAAGAGAAGGAATATGCAAAAACAATATTCCCATCAACTGGATACTATAAGAAAAATGGTGAAGTGTGGTGCCATTGCTGTGGAAGCATAGAGCATCAGCTTCCGGGATTATTGGAAGTGGATTTAGAATTAGGGTATCAGTGCAGCTGCCTGAATCATCTCATATTAGAAAATAAGCCACGTAAAGATAGTCTGACTGAATCGAAGTTTTACTCAGTAATACAGACCTATAACAAATGGCAGGTAATTAGAACCTATGATGTGCATCGTATCAACAGAAGAGGTTATCCAACGGAATATAAAATGAATGAAGTGTATCAGAACTGGGTATCACCTGAAGGAAAAGAAATAATCATCTCGAAAAGATATTCTCGTGGATATAACTTCTTTCATTGGGACTACAACAGCAGATTCGATATAAGAAAGCACAATGAAAGCTGTAATGGATATTATGTCTTTGAAGATGTGTTCGATATAAAAGACAATTACTTATACCCACACTACCACATTACCAAGAAACTGAGAAAATACGGATGGTGCAAAGCTATAGAGAAGTTGCCATACGTGTCAGTTATAGAGTGTATGAAGATGCTGCTGGTATCAAGGCATGCAGAGACAATAGTAAAACAAGGACAGTACGATGTATTCCTTTGGATGGTAAGGAGTAATAAACAAGATTTGGAATATATGCCGCAAATGAATATCTGTCATAGAAACCATTATGTGATAACTGATGCATCAATATACTTTGATATGCTTTCGTTCATGAATATGACCGGGAAAGACATTCACAACCCCAAATTTATTTGCCCAGATGATTTGTACAAAGCGCATGAAATTGCACTAGCTTCATATAAAAAGATAGAAAAGAAAGTAGCAGAAGAAGAGAAGCGTAAACAAGCAGAAAAGGAGAATAAAGTTTACGTAAAAGAAAAAGAGAAGTTCTTTGGAATAAGAATAACAGACGGAGAACTATCAATCCAAGTCTTACAGAGTGTGTTAGAGTTCATAGATGAAGGTGACAGCATGCATCACTGTGTCTATGAAAATGAATACTACAAGAAAAAGGATAGTCTTATCTTATCAGCAAAAGTAAACGGAGAACGTATGGAAACTGTTGAGGTATCATTAAAGACATTTAAAGTAATTCAATCACGAGCGGCCTGTAATAAAACAAGCGCATACCATAACCGTATAATCGAACTTGTAAACCGTAACATGGGATTAATCAGGAGGACTGCATCATGAAAGTTTGTATCGAGTGTGGACGGAACCTTCCGGAAAGAAAGTTCCGTGCCTATGAAACGAAATCCGGTACCCATTACACCAGCAGGTGCCGGTTATGTGAGAGCAGACACACGTCTGAAAGAAGAAAGCAGGACAGGCTTCATGGTCGGCTGGCCAGATACACCAACGAGCAGCTGGTGGCCGAACTCCGGAAACGTGGAGCCTACATCATGTATGGGAAGGACTTTGATTGTGTAACAACTATTTGATATGGGTGAACTGAAAGTGTATTATGGATGGGCAAAGATAGGTAAGATTCGCAAGAAACGTGCAATATCTGTCATGTTCGAGAATGAATGGCATGGTTGCAGGAGCGAACGCGGACAAAGGATTTTGAGAGCAGCCCAGGAAACAGTAATAGAGCGATACCAGGATGCGGAAGAAGAGAAAGCTGCAAAGGATTGCAACCGGATATTTACAGAGTATAGCCTGTTCCTTGACGAAAAGCCAATAAACGGAAGCCTTAACAAGATACTACAAATGAACAGTGAGGCTGATAAGAAACATGTATCTAAAGAAATGCGTGATAAGATTGCTGAAGCCCTACGGAAAGCCTTTATGCAGTCGAATCGCAAATACAGAGAACCTGGTTGGCAACAACTTGAATTGAAATTTGAATGATATGGGAAAGCAGGAAAGTATGGATGACTGGTTCCAGATGGCTAAGGATTTGGCCAAAGCTGAAAGGGAGCTGAAGATTGAGCAATGGGTTGAAGTAACTATTTACTACGGATATGCAGAAAAACAAGTAAGCTTATATCACTACAATCTTCCCCGTGAGATGTATTTCCGGTACCAATGGGTAATCAGATGGAGGATGGCTAAATTACAGTGCCAATACCCCAAACAGATTGTATCTACAAGCCTGTACTTCTACGACAAGCGTTCAGGAGAATCTATGGATGTTAACGGTTGCCTTAGTAAACTGATTTCTGCAAAAGCCCAGATAACGAAAGCAGAACGCAGGATGAATGAATACATAGAACACAACCGTCAGAACAATCTGTTCTTTGACGAGGAATCCGATGAGGAACTGGTTAAGTTCCGCGAGAAGCTGGAGCGCAAGAAAATCGAATGTGCAGAGTGTGAGAAGAGGTTAGAATTATTAGTTGAAAAAAGGAGAAATAATCAATGAAAAAAGAAGAATTATTTTATCTGCTTGGCATAGAAGACATAAGAGACATGCCAGAAGCGATAGAACGAATAATATTGGGTGATATTGAGGAGAGAAACCGCATATACCGAGATTTCTTGAAAGTTAACGACTACGACTTGTCATACGATTGGTTCCAGGAGATATACGAAGGGGAACTTTCCGAGCGAAAACAGAAGAAGCAGGACTTTACACCAAATGAGTTGGGAGTAATATGCTCACAGCTGACCGATGGTAAAGGTAATGTTCACGAACCTACAGCGGGAAACGGTTCGATGATTATAGCTGATTGGTGGCAGCGTTGTCGGCGTTTAATTCCTTGGGAGCATTTCCCATCACAGAATATGGTAACGTGTTGGGAACTTTCTTCGCGATCAATCCCAATTCTTCTGTTTAACCTCAGCATTCGCGGAATAATGGGATATGTGTATCATGGCGATGTTTTGGAAAATGAAGTAAAGCAGAAGTACATTCTTCTGAACAGGACAGATGATTCTTTGGGATTTTCAGAGGTTATTAAAGTTGGTATAAATGATATAATTGTAAAAGAATGAAATTGAATGAGGTTTACAACCTTTGGGTTGTATCGAAAACTAGACAAGTAAAGAAATCGACCATTGCCACGTATAAGATGATATATGCAAATTCAATATCACCGGAGTTTGGGAATATGGATATTAAGATTTTAAACAAGAAATGTGTTCAACCCGTCATTTATCGTTGGCTAGATGAAGGTAGGTCGGCTAAATATTGTAATGATATTCTGATAGTTTTCCGAATGATAATGCGCTATGCATCTGAAGAAATGGATGAAGATATACCGGACATACATTGGAGGATGGTTTTCCCGACAACTTCAAAAAGAGCTTTTGATAAAGTAGAAAGATACACACAGGAAGAATATCGTAAGATTGTCAATTATGCAATTGAAAATCCATCTCCAAGGAATCTCGGTATATTATTGACTATATGCACAGGAATGCGTATAGGGGAAATATGTGCTCTGCAATGGAAAGACGTAGATTTTGACACAAAGACAATACAAGTATACAGAACAATAGAGCGTATTTATAACCATGATACAAAAGTGTCTGAAATAATATTTAGTACTCCGAAAACATCCTCATCACAACGGCGTATTCCAATCATGAGGGAAATTATTCCAATGATGAAAAAGTTTTGTGCTGTAAGTAAACCGGAATATTATGTATGTACGTGTTCCGAGAATTTTATCGAACCAAGAACGTACAGAAATTATTATCGGTCATTTATCCTTGAGAAGGTCAAGCTTGGGCATGTGATTAAATTTCATGGATTGCGTCACACCTTTGCTACGGTCATGATTGAAAATAAGGTAGATATTAAAACAACATCTGTGATACTTGGTCATTCAGATGTCAGTACTACATTAAATGTTTATGTGCATCCGTCTGAAGAAGCTAAAAGAAGTGCTATGAATGTAGGATTAAAGAAATTATTTAAGTAAGAAAATCAATGAAAACGAAATTGTATTACCTGTTTCTGGCAGTCATGTGGTGGCTGCTGGGATAGGTGGAAAGGAAAAGGATATGAAAACAGAGGAGATATGTTGGAGTATATTAAAATCAATTATGGTTGAGTTCTTCACATTATCAAGTGAAGAAGGAAAGAATAGGCTGATAAATGCAATCAATAATGATTTTAGAGAAATACTAAATGCATGGGATAGAGATAAAGTAAGAACAAGATAAAGGAGGAATAATTATGAGTAGAGATATTAAATTCAGGGGCAAATGCTCAGGGCAAAGTAAATATGCAGGTGAATGGGTGGAGGGTGGTTTGGTTGTACCACAAGAAATTACCAATAATGAGGTGTTAATTATTCGTGCTATTGCTGACGGTTGTACAACTACATATCATGTTGATGCAGATACTGTCGGCCAATTCACCGGATTGTATGACAAGAACGAAAAAGAGATATACGAGGGTGATATATTACGTTTTCATCATAACAATAAAGAATATGTTTGTATTGTTGGATGGAATAATGAAGTTGGTGCATGGTGCATACGGTTCAATGGAATAGGATATGTTGGCATCCGACCATTAGGAGAATGGATATGTGAGTATAAGATTGAACTAATCGGTAATATTTTCGACAATAAAGAACTTTTGGAAGAAGTAAAATGAACATCAAAGGACAAATAACCGTGGTGAAAGATATAGAATCAATCACTACAAAGGATAAAAGAATAATCTTAAAGCGTACAGCAGTAGTAGAAACAGACGGAGGAAAATACGCTCAGTCGCTGGCTTTCGATGTGATGGGAGAAGATGTAAACAACCAATGGCTGGCAGTTGGCCAAAAAGTAGAAGTAGATTACAACTGTCATGTAACAGAGTTTAATGGAAAGTTATACAACAATATCAGAGCATGGAGAATCATTGAATGTAAAGATGGGAAAGGATAAAAGAGTAATGGTGAGATTTGATGAATCAACCTTCATGGCACTAAATGAAGTGGCAATAAAGATGAAAACGAATCTCTCTGTAGTAATCAGGGCGTTTTGCAGAAAACAAATAAGTGACATAACAGATACAAATGGAAACATAATACTCCATGAGAAACGAACGCAAAGCAAACAGCAAGGTGTTATTGATGATAGCTAAGCTGTATGAAAGACTCTCAGACATATCAGCAAAGGACCGGCAAATATACTATGCCGGTCTAAGCTATGAAGATATATTTCAGGATACGATTATCAAAGTAAGTACAGACGAGAAAGCAGCGGAAATAACAGATGAAAATGAATTTGTAAAGTATTTCATCTACAGAATGAGAACGGTGCAGTACCAGACAATAAAGAACTCAAAACGATTAAAAATCACAACTTATGCCGACAATTTACAAGCCAAAGAAAGCGAAAAAGAAGGAGAAGAAACTATATGAAGAGGAAAGAAGAAAGATATACAAATCAACCAGATGGAGAAAACTAAGAGCATTAAAAATAGCAGAACAGCCACTATGTGAGATGTGTCTGAAGGAAGGAAAGACAACCATTGCAGAGGATGTGCATCACATCGAATCATTCATGTCAACAGACGACAAGGTGTTAAGGATAGCTTTAGCCTATGATTATGAAAACCTAATGAGCATTTGCAAGACGCATCATCAAATGATACATAACAAATCGAATAGGAATGACATCAAAGGGGGTATGGGGTGAAATTTGAGAAGATTATTTTGCTTGAACCTCGTATCCCCCCCATTCAACACGCAAGGCAATTTTTGAAAAAAGCCAAAATAGGGATTTTGTTGCGATGTGTTAAAACAATGATTTCGTCTGACAAAAATCACGTTTGAAAAAAAGAGAAAACTATGGCAGAAACAACTCTGGTGCAGTTTAAGCTGCCCAAAAACGTAAAGCATAAAGAAGCTAAAAAACTCATTTGCAACCTTGTGAGAGATATGAATGAGCGCGGTGAGCTGGCTCCGTTCGATGTGGCCTTATTACACCGGATGGCAACAGCTTATGAAATGTATCTTATCTGTGTGGATAAGATTACTACAGACGGAATGACGATGACAAACAAAAAGGGAGAAATGGTAAAAAGGCCGGAGGTAAATATTCTGAAAGAAAACTGGTCGCAGTTTCTGGAACTGGCTAAAGAGTTCGGGCTGACTGCAATGAGCAAACGAAAACTGAAAACGATGAAGAATATTGATGAGGCTATCCAGTCACCTTTGAAAGAATACCTCCGTGAACACCAGGTATGACACGAAAAAAGAAATACATACAATATGCAGAAGATGTACTAAGCGGAAAGATTGTAACAGGACACTACATAAAACTGGCTGCTGAGCGTTTCTTTAGATTAATGTATGATGAACGGTATGAGTTCAGAGAAGATAAGGTAGAGCAGGTATGTGGATTCATATCAATCATCCACCATTACACAGGGAAACATGCTGGAAAGCCATTTGTCCTGGAAGCATGGCAAGAGTGGATTGTTGCTTCCATGTATGGCTTTTACCTGAGAGGGACAAATGAAAGACTGGTGCAATCGGCTTACATTGAAATGGCGCGAAAGCAGGGTAAATCTGCTTTTGCGTCTGCGTTGTGTTTGTACCATCTGATAGCAGACGGTGAAATGAACGCGGAGGTCTATATGGCGGCCAATTCCAAAGACCAGGCAAAGGTATCTTTCAACATGGCATCAAACTTTAGCAAGATGCTGGACCCTGGAAAAGAATTCCTGGATCCATACAGAGACACCATAAAGTACGAAAGAACGCTGAGTTTCCTGAAAGTGCTGGCAGCCGATTCAAGCAAGCTGGACGGTCCGAATGCATCCATGTATCTGATTGACGAATATCACGCGGCCAAAAACTCTGGCGTGAAAGATGTATTGCAATCCTCACAAGGTATGCGAGAGAATCCGATGGCAGTAATCATTACTACTGCAGGATTTGACCGTCTGGGAGTATGTTACCAGTACAGGGAAATGTGTACGGAGGTAGTGTCGGGGCTGAAAGAAGATGATACGCTGTTTATTGCTATTTACTGCCTGGATAAAGAAGATGACTGGAAAGATGAGGCTGTATGGGTGAAAAGCAATCCGAATCTGGGAGTAACCGTACAGACTAAGTATCTTAAAACACAGGTAAGGAAAGCCATCAATACACCAAGCGATGAAGTAGGTATAAAGACAAAGAATCTGAATATATGGTGTGATGCTGAAAAAACATGGATAAAAGATGATTACATACTTTCTGCATCAGCTAATGTGAACTTAGAAGAATACAGTGGGCTGGATTGTTTTATCGGAGTAGACCTGTCATCTACATCAGACTTGACTTCATTCTCTGTTATGATACCCACAACAGAAAAGATGGTTTGGAAAACATTCTACTTTCTTCCGGAGGCGGCATTAACAGAAAAACGATTCAAAGAACTGTATGGAGAATGGGCACGCCAGGGAGCCTTATGTATAACTCCAGGAAATGTGGTGGACTATGATTTTATCCTCAATAAGATTATGGAGATAGGTCAGATTCTTAATATTGTCACCATAGGATATGACAGTTGGAATGCTACTCAGTTCGTCATTAACTGTACAGAAAAAGGATTGCCGATGGAACCGTATTCACAGAGCATCGGAAACTTCAACAAACCGACAAAAGAACTGGAAAGGTTATTGCTGTCTGGAGTGGCAGTAATTGACAATAATATCATTACCCGACACTGTTTCCGTAACGTGGTAATGGCACGTGACAAGAACGGGAACACGAAACCTAGCAAACAATACGAAGAGAAAAAGATTGACGGGGTAATTGCCATGATTGAAGCTCTGGGAGTTTATCTGATGTGCCCAAGATACGATAATGTGATTTATTAGTTTGTCTGACAAAAATTTCGTTTCAAATAAAAACGAAATGAAATTATTTGGCTACGAGTTTAGAAAGATTTCCAAGAAGGAAATATCTCAGGTGTCAGCTTATGGAGGAACAGGTTTAATTCAGCTGGCATCACGCGAATACCCTATGTTATTGAGTACGGTGTACAGGTGTGTAGACCTAATATCCGATTCAGTGGCTGTATTGCCGCTGGAAGTGTTCAGGCTGGATGAAGCCGGGTTCAAAATGAAAGACACGAAACATCCTATTTATGAGCTGCTGGATCTGGAGCCAAACGAGAACATGACGCGCTACGTTTTCATAAAAACTCTTATGGCATCCGTATTGCTGACAGGGAACGGATATGCATACATAGAACGTGGTGAGGATGGAGTCACTCCTATCCAACTGGTGTACATCCCATCCAACCAGGTATCAATACAATGGATAGTAGACAAAGAAGGAATAAGGAGAAAAAGATACCTGGTATCCGGATTTACGCAACTGGTTGAACCATGCGACATGATACATGTGCTTAATTTCAGTTATGATGGAATTATCGGGGTATCTACGTTGACACATGCAAGACAGACTTTAGGAATCGCTACAAGTTCTGAGGAACATGCTGCCGGATTCTTCAAGTCGGGGGCCGCAGTAAGCGGTGTGCTTACAATAGAAGGCGCACGACTGACGAAGGAACAAAAAGAACAAAATTATAAGCAATGGGAAGAGCGTTCCAACTCTAATAATGGCCGTCCGGGTGGTATTGTAATCCTGGAAGGAAACATGAAGTACCAGCCCATATCCATTTCACCAAAAGATTCTCAGTTGCTGGAAAGCCGCCAATTCAATGTAGTGGATATATGCCGTTTCTTTTCGGTGTCTCCGGTAAAAGCATTTGACCTGAGCAAATCCTCCTACTCTACTATCGAAGCCACACAGCTTGAATATCTGACAGATACAGCCTTGCCGGTAATCACCAAGATAGAGCAAGAAATAAACCGGAAAGTATTCAGCAGAACAGAAAGAAGCATGTACAAGGCAGAATTCAACACATCGGCCATCTTGCGTGCAGATAAAGCAGCCCAGGGGGCTTTCTGGAAAGATATGGCAAATGTAGGAGCGGCCACGCCAAATGAAATCCGTAGAGAAATCGGTATGAGCCGGATTGAAAATGGAGACGAGGCTTTCGTACAGGTAAACGTGATGACGCTGAAAAATGCTGTAAAAGAAAAAATGATAGAAGGAAATCAAGAATAATCGGATTTTGTCAGACAAATGTTCCGTTAGAAATAAAACGATTTATGAGTGAACAAAAAGAAATGCTGGAACAGAGGAATACCACATTCCCTGTATCAGTGACAGAGGAAAATGAAAAGCGGACAGTAGAAGGATATGCCATGCTGTTTGGCGTAAAATCAGACGGACTGGATTTTGAGGAAGTGATTGAACGAGGTGCGCTGGATGGAGTGATTGAGAAAAGTGATGTATTTGCCTTACTCAACCACAACCGTGACAGAGGAATACTGGCACGCTCAGTAAACGGGAAAGGATCACTGACATTGACAGTTGATTCAAAAGGATTGAAATACAGATTTGAAGCACCACGCACGATGCTGGGAGATGAACTGATGGAAAATCTGAGAAGAAACGAAATCAATCAATCTTCATTTGCCTTTACTGTAGCAGACGGTGGAGAGAAATGGGAAAGGATGAAAAACGGTAAATGGAAACGTACTATCAGCCAGTTTGCCAGGATATACGATGTTTCCCCTGTATACAATGCGGCATACAGCAAAACAACGGTCAGCATGAGAGGAAAAGAGCAGGCCGAAAAGGAACTGGAAGAACGGAAGGAAGTAAGCGAAGAATATTACAACAACATTATTAACAGTCTTAATTAGTAGGAATTATGGCGAAAGAAAAAACAAGAGTTGAACTGGCAGAAGAAAGAGGCCAGTTGTACAAAAAAGGCGTTGACCTGGTAAACAAGGCAAAACAGGAAAAACGCGAGTTGTCTAAAGAAGAAAAGGACCAGATTACAGAGATACAACTTCGTATGACAGAAATCAATCTGGAACTGGCACAGCGTGATGCAATGAAGTTTGCAGACGAACATACTACTGGAGAAAAGTTCAGTCTGAGAAAAGCCTTGCTGGAACTGGCAGATGGAGGACATTACAGTGAGAACATACGAAATATGAATGAGCGTGGTGAAGCATCATTGAGAATGTCAGGAATTCTTCCTAAAAGTGGTACATCACTGATTATACCGGTTGAATCACGTGCTGAAATTACTGCCGGAAGTGCAGGTGCCAACGTGATTGAAACAGATTTCATGAACATTGTGGAACCGTTGAGAGATCGTTTGGTTTTGGCTCAAGCTGGGGCAACCATACTTACAGGACTGGTATCAGACATTGATATTCCAACTTACTCAGGTAGCACTTCAAACTGGGCTAATGAAAATGATTCAGCAACAGATGGGGCTGGCACGTTCAGTAAAAAAACAATGAAGCCGAAACGACTGACATCTATATTGAGAGTATCACGCCAGATGCTGGTACAGGATTCTTTGGGAGTTGAGGCTATGCTGAGAGCAGACCTTATCAACTCTATTTCTTCAAAATTTGAAGCAACAATTTTAGGAGGAGAAAGCACGTCTGCTGAAAAGCCGGATGGACTATTTACAGGATATGTAACGCCATCAGAAGGTCTTTCGTGGAAAGGTATTGTTAAGTTGGAGACAGATGTAGATTTGGCAAACGCACTGATGGGAAACACTAAATACATCATGCATACTTCATTAGTCGGCCTAGCAAAAACGACATTAAAGAATGAAGGTGTAAGCGGTTATATCATGTCAGAAAACGGGCAGATGAACGGTTACGATACTTTGCGTACAAACGCAGTATACAAATCAGGAACAGACTACGGTGCATTGTTCGGAAACTGGGCTGATTTGCTTATCGGTCAGTGGGGTGCTTTAGATTTGACAGTAGATCCTTATACGGAGGCTGATAAGGCATTTGTTCGTATCATTGTCAATTCATATTGGGATGCTTGCTTGCGCCGTGACAAGTCAATTGCCAAGGCACTGTTTAAGGATCCTGCTAGCGTATAAGGAGGGTAAACGATGTATATCACTTTAGATGAAGCAAAGAAGCATCTCAATGTAGAATCAGACTTCACAGAGGATGATGAGTATATTTCATCACTGATTGAAGTAGCTGAAGCTAAGGTGGCTGCAGAGTTATGTTTGGAAAGTACGGATGACCTGAACACCATAAGAGGTGGCGAGGTCATCCCTCCTCCCATAAAGCAAGCCATTATGCTAACGATTGGTTTGTATTACAACAATAGAGAGGAGGTGACAGTATCACAGACTCATACGCTGGCTCAGGGAGCCTTACACCTTATCCAACTATATAGAGATTATTCACTATAACAGTATCACAATGAAGGCAGGTCAGTTACGAGACAGAATCACAATTCTCAGAAGAGAAATCACACAAAAGCCACATGGCGGAGAAAAATACTCATGGAAAGATTTCATAACCGTGAGAGCCACTGTAAAGTTTGCATCCGGTAAATATGAGGAAACAAACATGGAGTATGCTCACAATCAGGTGAACAAAGTGACAATCTACTACAGGTCTGCCATAAAGCGTGAAATGAGGGTGAGATACAACAACGAAATCTACCAGATAAACTCCATCAACCCTGATCAATCTCATAACATGATGACACTAACAATAGAGCTGGTCAATGAGTAGTATTGAAAAAGATTACATCGAAGTTAAGATTGATGTAGCCAGAGTAAACAGGATGTTCAAAGAACTCAATCTAAGTACGGACGAATCAAGGAAAGCACTAAGAAGAGGACTGGCTGCATCTGCAAGAGTCATACAAAGGCAAGCAAAATCAAATCTTAGTACAGTTCAGAACAGAGCATCAGGAAGTACACTGGCCGCAACCAACCTGAAAAAGTGGGTGCGATACGTGGTTTACAAAAGGACACTTGGATTCAGAGTACATATTCAGGAAAGTAGAGGATCATCAAAGAAAGAAAATCCTTCTTTCCTTCTAAAATTCTTTGAAGAAGGAACAGACGACCGTTTCAACAAAAAGATAAAGAAGGAAAGAATGTTTACAAGAAGGTTGAGAAAAGAAAGATATACAGGAAAGATTACCGCATCTCATTTCTTTTCAACAGCGTCAAAATCAAAGATTAATGAGGCACAGTCAACCTTACAGAAACATATAGAAAAACATATCCAGAAAATAGCAAGCAAACGATGAACACCACAGATATATTCAGGTACATAAAGGAAAGACTGGAATCAGACAGCACCATACAAGAGATTATAGAAGGGAAAATATACCCTATTGCAATCATGCGTAATGTGAAGCTGCCGTATATCATTCAGAACGCAAAGCTGAATGCATCCAGTGACACCAAAGATGGAGAGTATGAAAGGGAAATCACATCTACGATAGCTGTGTTTGGCGAAAATCAGGATGTGCCGTTACAGCTCATATCGGAAATGGAAAGGTTGTTTTCTGGGAATGTAGAAAAAGCAGACTATCTGGATGTGTCGGAAATAAAAGTAAACACCTGGGATTTTGATGAGGATGATGGAGTGTTTGGTGGAATAATAGAACTAACCATTAAAATAGATGTATAACTATGGCAAAACGGAAAGCATTAAAAGGAAAAGACTTTATGATTTTTGTGGATGGAAAAGCTATTGCTTTAGCCACCAGTCACACACTGACACTGAATGCGGAAACAAGCGATACCGCATCGAAAGACTCAGGAATGTGGGATGATTCGGAAGTAACTAAGTTATCATGGGAAGCATCGTCTGAATCTATAGGTTCAGCAGACGAAGAAACTCCGGTAGACATATCATACGAAACACTGCTGGATAAATGTATGGCCGGAGAAAAAGTACCTATCATTTGTGGTATCCCGACAAACGTAACAAATGATGGTGTTCCGGAAGGAGGATGGACTGCTCCATCAGAAACGCCAAAGCAAACTTACTATCAGGGATCAGCTATCATTACATCTGTATCACTTACAGGCGCAAACGGAGAGAACTCACAAATATCTGCTAGCTTCAAGGGAGTAGGCAAATTAGAAAAAAAAGCTAAAGCAGCAGGATGATGAAAGTAATCATAAAGAAAAAAGGATACAACATACGTTTTTCGCTCAGAGTTCTTTTCAAGTATGAAGAAGTATGCGGGCATCCTTTTGAAGGAAAAAGGTTGCAGGACTTGTATATGCTGATGCATTGTGCCCTTCTGGCTTTGAATGAAGATTACACATTAACTTTTGATGAGCTGATTGACTATTGTGACGAAAACAAAGACGTATTTGAAACATTCCAAAAAGTCTTGAATGATTCACAGAAACGCGACCAGGGTAAAAAAAAAGAAGCAACGTAGATAAGCCTGTAAGCGTTATGTCTTTATACGAGGAAATAGTAGGCAGGGGCGGCGTATCTCCTGTCTATTTTTTTGACTCAATGACATTTATTGAATGTGCGGCTTTCTTGCGAGGAATGAAAAGAAAAGAACGTGCTGAAATTGAGAATACAAGGTTAATTATGTGGGCCATATTCCAAAGCCAGTCAAGAAAAAATCTTGAGCTTGATGATGTAATGAAACTGGAAGATGAGGATAAATCTGAAAAGGGAGTAAACCGGGAAGAATTGGAAGAGTTAAGGAAACGAGCTAAACAAATGGAGAAAAAACTATGAGTAACATATTCACGAGATTATTGCTTAATGCGGACGGATTCAATAAGAATCTGTATCAGGCACAAAAAAATCTGAAAGGATTTGCTGCCACATCTAAAGGGGTATTTAGTGGACTGACCACATTCACAAGCTACGCAGCTGCATTTGTCGGGATAAGCACTTCCATTCATTCAGCTGTAACGGCCAACATGGAATTTGAAAAGTCACTTTCATCTTTGCGGTCATTGACTGGTGTATCGGCTCAGGAGTTGAATTATTTCCGGACTGAAGCAATACGCATGGGAATGGATTCAACTCAGTCAGCCTCACAGATGGTAGACGCATTCAAGTTGATAGGTAGCCAAATGCCGGAACTATTGAAAAACAAAACCGCGTTGACTCAGACAGCTGAGGCTGCAGTGGTGTTGGCTGAGGCTGCAGAGCTGGATGTACCTACAGCAGCAAAGGCTTTAACCGGGGCATTGAATCAGATGGGAGCCAGTTCATCGGAAGCTGCAAACTATATCAACATACTGGCCGCAGCATCACAGCAAGGTAGTGCAGACATTCCCTATCTGAACAAAGCCATAGAAAACGCCGGTGGTGCAGCCAGCAGTACAGGCGTAAAGTTCAATGAACTAGTGGCCATTATTGAAGCCATTGCACCAAAAATCACAGATGCAGCATCAGCTGGTACCAAACTGAGAAATATATTCCTGACGCTGGAAAGTTCCGCAGACCAAAATTTAAGGCCGTCTGTAGTAGGATTAAGTACAGCCATTGATAATCTCTCAAAGATGAATCTGGATGCTGTACAGCTTACCAAGATGTTTGGTAAGGAGTCTGTAACGGCTGCAATTGCTATACTTCAGGAGAAAGATGCATTTGATGAATTGAGCCAAAGCATTAAGGATACCAATACAGCTTATGACCAAGCCGCGATTAATAATGATAATCTGTCCGGAAGTATCGGGAAACTGCAAAGTTCCTGGACTTCATTCATTAATACGATGGCCGGGAGTAACGGTATTTTAAAAGGTATTGTAGATGACCTGAGAGATGCTGTCAATTGGGCAAACAGAGCAATGATGACAGCAGATGAAAGGTATCAATACGATACACAGAATTCAAGAAGAATAGAAAGAGAAGAATCTAACAAACGTATTCAAAAATACATAGATAGTGGAATGAGCAGAGAGGATGCTTTAAATAAAGAAATCCAGACTGCAAACTATATGTATCCAGAAGCAAAAGCATATCAAGTACGTGAAAGAGATGTTGAAAAAAAGAAGAAAGAATGGGAAAGAGCAAAATTAGTAAATATCAATGGAGCTGCATTCGAAGAAGAAAAAGCGTACAAGGAAGCGGTAAAACTACTTGAAATATCTAAAAATGAATTTACAATGCGCCAAGCCATTTATGATAATGTGGAGGCGCAAAGAAAAAGCTTAGAACAGGCCAATAGAGAACAAGTAAAAGCTAAAGAGGAATCGGAAGCTGCAGCTAAAGCGGCAAAAGAAAAAGCTGCAGCAGAAGAAGCCGCACGTACAGCAAAGGAAAAAACAAAATCTGACTGGATAGCTGAAAGTAATGTGAATGGATGGTTAAATCAGCAAATGTCAGATAGAGGAAAATTTGAAGCAATACCAGGAACTGTTCCAATTGTAAAAATTCCAGTATCAATAGATGAAGAACAAATAGAAGAACAATTACCACAGTCTCCATTAGAGATAAAACTAAAGGCAAAACTTATAGAATTAGATTTCACAAGCTCTAAAATAAGTGAGCTTACATCATTGATGTCTGTTGCAAATCCAATAGAACAACAGCAGCTACAAGAACAGATTAATATCTATAAAAAATACGCAGAAAGTATAACTGGGAATCAGGGTATAAAAGACCAGATCAATGCGATGAATGATTATCAGAACGCGATAACTAGTGTTGAATCAGCACTCTCAAATCTGTCAGGAACATTCGATAGTGACTCACAAAATGCGTTCAGTTATTTTGCGAATATCATACAAGGAGCTGCACAGGCTGCAACGGCCATAATGGCATTAATACCGGTGAAGAAAGCGGAAGCTAATGCAAATGCTGAGGCTGCAGTAACAGGGGCTGCAAGTTCAGTGGCATCTATACCATTTGTCGGAGCGGCAATGGCCGTAGCGGCCGTAGCTGCTTTGATTGCATCAATGGCCGCAATTCCCAAATTTGCAAAAGGAGGAATAGTAGGAGGAAATAGTTATTTCGGTGATAAACTTTTAGCCAGAGTTAATTCCGGAGAATTAATATTAAACCAGAAACAGCAAGCCAAACTATACCACATGGCAGAAGATGATAGAAGTGGAATAGCAATAAGCTTTGACCGTGTACGCGGTAGTGATATTTATTTAGCACTTAAAAATTACATGAAAGATACAGGAAAGAAACTATGAGTTACGGATTAATCTACACATTACCTTTTGCATCGAAAGATGGGAAGGTATACGAAGTAAAAATAGAACGAGAAGGATATACAGGCAAGGTAACAGAATTGAAAGGACAAACATCACCATTCACAGTCACGATAGACAGTGAAGAATTCATCTACACTCCTACCCGATTCAGTACAGCAACAATGGCCATATTCGGTGGTGATTACTTGCAGGATTTGTTCAGTACGGATTACCGGATGCACAGAATAACACTGTATGCAAACGGAGTTGCAGTGTGGTGTGGATTCATCAAGCCAGAACTATATACGCAGGACTATTCATCCGATAAATTTAATCTTGAAATTAACTGCTACTCGGCTATGTCTGTATTGGAATTTGTAGAATATAAACAGGCTGGAGAAGAAAGAGGATTTGTATCGTTATGGTCATTACTAAAAAAATGCGTAGAAGAGTCACGAGGTTTATATACAGCTATATATATACCACATGTATATAGTGTGTCACAATCTGAATATAACAATTGGAATAATCCACTAGAAAGCATGATGGTATCAGAGCAAAATTTCTTTGATGAAGATGATAATCCTATGTCATTAAAAGAAGTGTTAGAAGAAATTATGAAGCTGATGAACTGGACATGTGCAGATTGGAACGGAGAACTATTTTTCATTGATGTAGATAATGAAGATGGAGAATACTACAAATACACCAGTGAAATGTCAAGCTATACACAAGTTCAAGCAGATGGAATTAATGTACAGGATATTGGATTTGCAGGAAATGACCATACACTTGACATATTGCCAGGATATAACAAAGCTAGCATTAGATGCAGTAACTATCCGGTAGGAGACGCACTGCCGAAAATTGATTTTGATGATTTTGAAGATATTGGAACCGTAGAGGATTCGTACACAAATTTATTCAGAAGATTTGTATGGAAAAGGCCTAATAACGAGAAAATATTAATGAATGCATTTCAGTATAACTATTTAGGAGACAAAACACCACATCCTATAGATATATCGAAAGAAAAGGAATTATTCGAAAGTGGTCAGAAATCTCAAATAACGGGAGCTATTACACAGAACTATGATTTCATTGAAAAAGATGAGTCAGGCAATCCAAGCAGAGTGGACTGGGAATATAAAGAAAGAATAGTTATACCATTATCTCCAAATCAAAAGGATGTTATATTTCAGAATCCCGGAGAATACGAGCTTATAAAAATTAAAGGTGTACCATCTGTTTATAACTCAGAAGGAGTGTTTGCTATAAACTTTTCTACAGAAGTTGCAAGAATAACATACTATAACGGAAATCAAGTATATGCAGACAGAATAAAATCTTATGACTTCAGATTTAAGTTAAGGATAGGAAACAATTATTATCATGGCAGATCTGATGGTAGTTATTATTGGGATAATAATCCAGATTACAATCCGAGTTACCCTAATAACTTAGAAATAAACTGGAAGGGAGAAGCAGCTCAGGGAAGTGCGGACATATCAAAGTATGAAGGAACTTATGACCTTATTACATCCAGAACATTGAATGACGGACTGGATGGATTAAAAGGGTATATAATAAAATTACCAGATGACAGAATTATTGCTGGAGATTTAGAACTTATAATATATGCGCCTAGAGTCGAAATGGCATTTACACCAACTCTGGAAACAATGTATCTGAATTCATTCGAATTGAACTACCAAAAGTATAAAGATTATGGGAAAGACGATGATAATTCAGACAGAATATATGAGAATATTGTAAACGAAAATTACATAAACCTTAATTCCGCAACACTATTATAAAATATTTTTTTTA
>ERZ791575.112-NODE-112-length-41399-cov-7.109689_pt1 | contig 41399 bp, 51 predicted proteins | sample MGYA00509970_ERZ791575 | MGnify/ENA primary metagenome ERZ791575 (study PRJEB30046, sample SAMN00791935) | human gut metagenome | study: EMG produced TPA metagenomics assembly of the A metagenome-wide association study of gut microbiota in type 2... | reverse complement strand
CCACGGATAAGGATATAGCAAAGACAGCACTTCTTGCAAAAGGATTTCGTGAAGCCGGGCAGACAGCAGCTAATGCATTCCGTACTTTTGCTGACAAGCCGGAGGTGGATTATTCCAAGAAAGAGCAGAAACATCCCATTACAAAGGTGGTGATTGCACCTATGAAAGCAGTGAAAAAGATACTGGTATCAATGGAACTTCATCTGGACGCTTCGATTGACAAGCTGGATAATCTGGCTATGAATGTGCAGCTTGATAAGGAAAAGCATATGGAAAGTGAGAATGCACAGGCACAGACAGCTAAGGAAGATATTGAAAAGATAGAACCCATAGAGAATAAGGCGGAGAAAGTAGAGGCAGAGATAGTCTATGCACCGATGGTGGCTGAATCCCATGAGTATCAGTACAATGCGGAAGCATTTGAAGCAATTGACGGTGCAGATATGAAAGTTGAAGCAGCGAAAGAAGTGCCAATGGTAAGGACAGATAAAGCCAGATAGATGTGAGGACGTGGGAGAAAATTCCGCGTCCTTTTTTGTATAGGAAGGTATTTAATGGTATACTGTTAGAAAAAGTGAAAGAAGGGAAAATGATGCTGACTGATGAAATGAAATCAATGGCATATCTTATAAACAAAGAAATCTTAAAAATATTCCCTTACGAATATATTAAAGATGTATGCAGTGGTGAAATTACCATGAAAGAAATAATAGATCAAATAATGATGGAGTGTTGTAAGTATGCTTATGATAATAGTCTGGAAACACATTCTTTGGACTATTACATGGGCGGAGCAACAAAAGCAAACGATAGTGATAGAATGATGTATCAAAGGGTATTAGATTATGTTCGAAATAAACGAGAAATAGAACAAACAGAATTGGAAAGAATCGGAATTAATAAATATGATGACCAAATAAAATACAGATATAACATTATGGATAAAATAAGTGGACATGAACTGAATAAGTTCCATTTTTGGGAATTACAAAATATTCATGATATGCATCTTGTTAAGGCAATTGTAGATAAGCGTATTGGAAAAGGCAATTTTACACTAGATAAGATGCAAGAATATTCCGATGAGTATGATTGTTTTGTTGACAGTATAAAAAAAGATTGGCATGGAGAACATAAAAATAGTTTATTCGACTATTTGGCTTTTTTTACACTGGAATGGAAATACTCTTTTGACTTTTATTACGAAATAGCAGATGCTATATCTTGTATGAAAACGCGGAATATAGAGAATATGAGAAACTGGATTGCTTTATTTAGTGCACCCTTAGTAATATACTCTGATTTATTGCTCACTCATCCAGGAGTTGTACCGGGAAGAATAACATCTAATAATCGTATGTTAACTACCAGGAGAAAATATATTGAATATATTGTGGAATCTGATTCTCCCGATTATGAGGCTGTGAAGAAGCAATTTATGGGAGCGAATGTTATTATCTGTACAATTTTAGAACGTGTTACTATAGGTGGTAAAAGTCTACAACATTGGTTTTTGGAGAATACTGTGGAACAAGATTGGCTTTCAGTTATGGAAGAGTATAATGCTTTCCAAGCTTTTGTTTCTAATAAGAAGTGGAATAAGAAAAAATTGAGAATTGTCAAAGATATGTATAATGAAATAAGTTTTGATTATAAAAATCACGAAATTCGTTCTTAGAAGAATCTAGTTGGTATTGTTATACTGATTGTACAAAATTTTACAGGAGGTCGGTAAAATGGCAGAAAACAAAATTGAAACAATAAAGAAATATGCAAATGAAGAAAATATCAGAAGTGGGTTAAGTGATGATGTGATTATTGAAATAGTGCATGCGTTTAAGGATATTATAATAGAGTTTATTAATAAGCGTTATGTGAATCACAACTGAAATTACTTACATAGGACGTGGGAGAAATCCTGCGTCCTTTTTTTGATGCGGATATATTGCAATACAGAACATTAATTCGATGAGCAAGAGATGATTATTGGACAGTATAAAGTGCTATAAATAAAGCATAAGGAACAGATACATGAGCTAAAGATGAGCTTTTACGGAGGTGGCAGTTATGCATATACTAGCGTTTATTTTAATATTTGTAGTCGGATCAATTATTGCTGCTTGTGATGGGGATTATTCAGGAATGGCTGCAATAGGTAAGTTTGTAGGATTTTTTGTATTGTTATTCGCAGTATTATGGTTATTTACCCAGCCTGTTTTATTGATAATTGCTATTGTGGTACTGGTTTTAATTGTGATAGCTTTCTCTGCAAAGTAGCATAGGCAGATTAAATATAATGGTGTACCGACATTAGGACTTGCAGTAATTATATATCTTCTCTTATATGGTTATTTATGGTATCATATAAGATAAGTTTTTGGTTTTATCTGAAAGTTTGGAGGTGCAATATGCCTAAATCATCAAATCAGAAATTGAAATTGATATATCTTATGAAAATTCTTTTGGAAAGGACGGATGAAACGCACAGTATTACCATGCCAGAGATTATTGAAGCACTCGCTGCGTATGATATAAGTGCGGAACGCAAAAGTTTGTATAATGATATTGAAAATTTAAGAGTGTATGGTCTGGATGTTATAGGAACGCAGGAAGACAGGACATATTCCTATCATATAGGGAACAGACAGTTTGAACTTGCAGAATTAAAATTATTGGTTGATTCTGTGCAGTCGGCAAAATTTATAACAGCTAAGAAGTCGAATGAACTTATAAAAAAGATAGAAGGGCTTGCCAGTAAGTACGAAGCATCACAGCTACACAGGCAGGTATTTGTGGCTGGTCGTGTAAAGACGATGAATGAGAGTATTTATTACAATGTTGACAGGATACATACAGCAATAGCAGAAAATTCAAGGATAACATTCCAGTATTTTCAATGGAATGTTGATAAGAAGATGGAACTGCGCCATGATGGAGCACTTTACGAGGTCAGCCCATGGTCACTATCCTGTGATGATGAGAATTATTATTTAATTGCGTATGACAGTAATGAGGGAATAATTAAACATTTTCGAGTAGATAAAATGCTTTATATCAAGTCAAATGGCAAAGGAAGAGAAGGAAGGCAGGCATTCAAATCATTTGATATGGCTGCATATGCCAGAAAAATGTTTGGCATGTATGGAGGTAAAGAAGAGTGGGTGCGCATTGAGTGCGACAATTCTTTTGCTGGTGTAATGATAGACCGCTTTGGAAAAGATGTATCCATGATCAGATTGGATGATAAACGCTTTGTAGTCAATGTAGAGGTTGCAGTCAGCAGGCAGTTTTTAGCGTGGATTATAGGTCTTGGCGAGGGAGTAACGCTTGCAGGACCAGATAGTGTTGTTGAAATGATGAATGCTGAAATTGATAGATTGGTAAAACAATACAAATATGACAACTAAAGAAATCGTTTAGTTGAGATAGTAATCCTTGTATACTCAGTTTCATTTAATTATTTCTTATATTGGAGGAAGTAGAATTATGTTAAATAAAGATGATTTGATTATTCCGGTTAATAAATATGTTTCAGCTGCTACAATAAACTTGGATTGCATTGATGTATGCGAAAGCATAGTGGAACAATTATTTTACTTACATGAATGTGTTAGAAAAATTGATATTGTAATGTTACAAGGTTGTTCTACAAAGATTCCCGAATTATTAGATGAAATAAAATTTGAATTTGATAATGATTATTTTATTATAGTGCCAGTGGGGTATGATGAGAATAAAAGTATAGATTGTAGAATACCAATGACTTTAATTTCGAAGAATAAAATGATTAAATATAAAGAATTGCCATGCGGCTTTAGATCAGAATACTTTGTAGATGCGTGTACATACGGAGTTGCTGAATTCAAAGATAATATCAAGGTGAGAATATTAAATCTTGATAGTTATTATTACTTAGATGGTAAGAGAAGAATGAGAGGTGAGTGGCTCTGGGAAAGAGGAGCCGAATATGAGGTTAGGAATACGTGTAAAAATTCTTTCAATGCAAGTGATGAAAATGTATTTTTAATTGCATGTGCAATTCCACATTGCGTAAATACCTCTATAGATGAATATATGGTGTGTATAGGAAAATCAGAACAGGGGAAAAAGGGGTCTAGCTCTCGATTGTATATTGATAAACATACTGTGTTTACAAATTTTATTACGCAAGAGGAATTCTATATGGGTAAAGATCTATTTAAAAATGAGATTATTGGCTGTAGTATTTCGGCAGATGTAAAGATAATATGGAACAGAACATAAATTCGACATGCAAGGTGTGTTTATGGGACACCATAGTTTTTATAATAAGAATCAGATAAGAGATAAGGCAAATAACCTTGATAATTCTTGATTACAGGAGGCATGGCAATGAAAAATTGGATGGATTTAAATGGCGATGGCAAAATAGATGGTGCGGAAATGATGTTTGCAGGAGAAATGTTTTGCACCAGCAGGGAAGAACATGAAGCATTATTTGGAGATGCCGGAGACTTCGAGGATGACGCAAAGGATGATTTTGAGATTGATGCAATGGCAGCAGGACTTGATGTTGATGAATTAGAACTTATGGATCCTGATGACAGGGCAGAGGCATTGGAAGAAGCAGGGTTAGACTCGTATGATTATGATTTTGACTGAGATTTTTGCAAAGGAGGCTGATTTGTATGAGAAAGAATTCATTTGGACAGGGACTGGCAATATTTTTTGTGATAATAGGTGTTCTGTTTGTAATAGGTTCAATAGGTGAAGCAAGTGAGCCTAAGTGTATTAAGGCAGGTTGTGATAATAAGCAGGCAAGTGGAAGTAGTTATTGTTATCTGCATAAAACATATACGGGAAGCGGTACATCACATAGCAGTTCTTCATATAGCAATAAATCATATAGTGGTACTTCTAAGAGTAGCACAAGCAACTCTGGTACAAGCAGTAGTTACAATAGTAAATCAAATTCAACAAATAAGTCATCATATAGCAGCGGCACAAAGAAAAGCACAACGACAAAGAAGAGTACATATGACTCTTATGATGATGGCTATGATGATATCTATATGGATGGCGATTATGACTATGATAGATATGACAGAGACAGAGATTATGCTGATGGTGTAGATGATGCAATGGATGAGTACGGAGAAGACTGGTAAAGCTGATAAAGTTTTGCGGAAAGGAGACCATTATGGAAGAACTTTATTTTACAATAGCAGGTTGTAGCCATTATTTTGGCAGTGATTTTATGGAAAAAGGAATGAAAGTAAAACTTGAAAAAGAGCCGGATAATGAGTACGACAAGGAAGCAATACAGGTAAAGATAAAAGGACTTGGAAAGATAGGATATGTGGCTAACAGTCCTTTTACTGTAAAGGGTGAATCTATGAGTGCAGGCAGGTTGTATGACAAGATTGGAGATAAGGCGAAAGGAAAGGTAGTATTTGTAGTTGATGGTGGAGTTGTGTGTAGAATAATTAACATAGGTGAAAATCAAAATGGAGAGACAGAAAAAGAACAAAATAGTGATTGAGTCGTAAGGTAATAGGTTGGTTAGGATAGCCAACCTATTGCTATAATATTTGAAATATAGAAATTTATAGAAATAAAATCAATCTTTATACATCTAAAGATTGCACTGGCGGAATTGGTATAAACATGATATAATGTAGATCAGGTATATAATCTGTAATTAAGATGAAAGGTGTTAATTATGGCAGTATCATATAATGGTCTATGGAAAATTTTAATTGATAAAAAACTACAAAAAAAAGATCTTACGGAGCAGTTAAATATTAGTTCTACAACTATCGCAAAGATGGGAAAGGGCGAAAAGGTGTCTATGGATGTCTTGGAACGAATTTGTAGATATTTGAATTGCGATTTAGGAGATATTGCAAGTTTTGAGATAGAGGAGAATGACAATGGTTGTAAATAAGCATGGCAGTTTTTATATGAGAAGTGGATGGGGAACAAAAATCATTCAGGCAGTAGAGCAAGATGCCATGATTTTTACTCCTAGTAGTGAACAAGAGGCAATTGATAATATTGGGTTAGGTCGAGTAATGATAAAAGCTCTTAGATATTGGTCTGATGCTATGGGGTTAACTCACGAGGAAAAGGAACAGGGAGGTATACGTCTTGTTCCAGAACCGATTTATACGAGTATTCTTCAGCATGACTTGTATTTTCAGAGGCAAGGTTCTCTTCTTTTGATGCATAGAAATTTAGCTCTTAACGAAGAGAATGCAACTGCTTGGTACTGGATGTTTAACGAATGGAAACAAAATGTTATCACAAAGGAAGCATTTGTAGAAGGTTTTCACTCATATTTGTCAGTAAATGGAATGAAAGTCAAAAAAGCGGCAGTAGAGAAAGAATTTAATTGTTTGAAGAATACATATGTAAGTGATGCTAAGTTCGATAAAAATAGCATTATGGATGAAGATACATATCCTTTTTTGGCTCCATTACAGATTCTCAGGGAGACTGAAAAAAATACATATGAAAAAAGAAGTCTAACAGGCAGAGAAGTTCCGTTAGAAATACTTATTTATGCCATAGCGATGGATAATTTAGCTGATAGTCAGCAAGGAAAACAGATTAACATCGACAAGTTAATGGAAGATAAACGACAGATTGGAAAGTACTTTGGAATGAAGTATTCAAAACTGCTTGAACTACTTGTAGAAGCAGAAAATAAGAAATATATCAATCTAAATAATAACTTTGGAAATCGTTTTATTGAGTTTAATGGTTATAATTACGCTGGATTGGTAGAAAAATATTATGTTGATAAGGAACGATAAATAATGAATTATACAAGTTTAGTTACAAAGAAAAAGCAATATAAGTACTCTGCCAATATCTGCTTTGACATGAAGAACGACGAAAAATTAGCAGGTTTTATTCCAAATGTTACGACTACAGAAATATTGAAAGAATACTTACTTGGAATTATAAATCGAAATGCAGATGTTCATTCAAGAATACTTTATGGTTCATATGGAACAGGAAAATCACACTTACTTACTGTATTAAGTGACTTATTAGGACATGTAAATACAGATGGAAAGGGTATAGTGGAATTTCTGAAATCTATATCAAAGTATGATAAAGATCTCGCTTCGGAAATTAATAGATTTGTAAAAGAGGAACAGCCATATCTTGTAGTTCCAATATATGCAAATTTTGGTGATTTTGATAAATGTATCACATATTCGTTAAAGAAAGAATTAGAAAGAAACCAAATAGATATTTGCTTTAAAAGCTATTTCGATGATGCGTTAAAGTTGATTAACAAGTGGAGAAATGGTCAAGAGTCAAAAACAAGATTAGAAGAAATTTACAAGGCTAATAAAATTGATGAAGTGGAACTTTTGAATGGCTTGGAGAATTATGATACCAAGTCAGAAAAAGAATTTAATATAGTGTTCAGAGCAATGACGTACGGTGCAGAGTTTGTAAGTGAAGCCGGTAACTTGATTGACAATATTACATTGGCTAATACTGTTATTGCAGACAATTATCGAGGCATTATTTTTGTCTTTGATGAATTTGGACGTTATATTGAGGATACAGGAGAGAATATAAAAGTTAAGGACGTACAGGATTTAGCAGAGTTCTGTGATCACTCGGATTTCGACGATTATCTTATTCTTGTATCACATAAGCAGTTGTCACTATATACAGACAAAATGAAAAAATCTGTGAGTGATGAGTGGAAGAAGATAGAAGGACGCTTTAAATCAACATCAATTAATATAAAGTATGATCAATGCTTGTCATTAATTCCTCATATAATTCCTAAAAAGAAGGAATGGAACGAGTTTAAACGTAAGTTTAGAGTGCAACTTAATGAGTTATATACGCAAGCGTATGATTTTAAGGGATTTCTATTACCGCCTGAAGATGAAGGAATAAATCCGTTTGAGGGTGGATATCCGCTGCATCCAATTACTTTGTATGCTTTGGATAGGTTGTCAAAGAAAGTTGCACAGAATGAAAGAACATTTTTCACTTATTTAGCTAGTGATGAAGATTATTCATTATTCTATCTGCTTGAGAAAATGAATTTGAATGAATTTCATTTCATTGGTCTGGATGCAATTTATGACTATTTTGAAGAAAATATATATTCTTATAGAGGTGGTGAAGCTAGAGAAATCTATAAGAAATATCAGGTGGCTATTAATAAACTTGGACTAGGTGTAGAAAAGACTGTCCAAATTCGTGTCCTTAAGGCAATGGCTGTTATTTACATTATTAACGATGCGGGAACGCTTGCTTCAGATGAAGAGACGTTGGTTAATGTTATTGATGCTGATAAAGAGATAGTGAAAGCGGCTATAAATGATCTTGAGAAACAGAAGATTATTAAGTATATGAGACAGTATGGTTACTTTGATTTCCTGGATAGTAGTATTTATGACTTTGATTCAATGATTGAGGAAAGAGTTTCATCAGTAACTGATGAAACAGCAGTATCTGTTCTCAATGAGGAATTTGCAGAATTTGTAATCTACCCATATGACTATAATTGGCACTTCCACATGAATCGTATATTTTTACCAATTTTTGCTTTGAAAGGGGATTTAACAAAGAAAACCTTACTAAGATTTCTTCCTAAATACTATGATGGAATGATTGCATTTGTCTTGGATAAAAAGTTTGAAATCTCCGATTACTTAGTAAAGGAAGGATTACCAGAAAGAACAATATTGGTGATTAATCAGAATGAAGAATCTATTCTTGATGAAGTAAAGAGATATGTTGCAATTAAATATTATTATTCTATACGTGAAGAATTAAAAAAGGATGATCCGACAGTAGAGAAAGAACTTGAACTATACCTTAGTGAACAGAAGAGTATTCTTCGAGATGTTATCTCTGGATGGCGAAATATTGAAGCAGATGGAATTGCAGTAGTTTCCAACGGATGCGAACATGTTGTAAAGAGTGGAAAAGACGTGTCAGATATTGCGTCTGAGATAATGATGAATAGTTTCCCTAGAACTATTATTGTAAACAATGATTTGATAAATAAAAATACAGTATCGGGTGCGATTAGGTTGGCTAGAACGAAGGCACTGTCTTACATTATGAACAATAAAGAAGATATGCTTGAAGAGTGCAGCTTGATGTCTCCTGAGCATTCGGTTATCCGTTCGGTATTATCAAAAAATGGCTTATATGATGGTGAAGACAATATAGGAAATCTAAATACATTGCCAACAGGAGAAGTGTCGGGTGAATATGTATATAGAGAAGTTCAAAAATATATTCACAAGTGTATAAAAGGACAGACAGGTGTAAAGGAACTGTATGAGACATTAAAGAAAGCACCATATGGTTTACGAGATGGATATCTTTCGATTTTACTTGCGTTTTGCTTGCGAGACTATGAGAACATTTCTATTTATTTTCATGGTTCGGAACACGATTACTGTGAAGAAGAATTATTGAAAGCTCTGGAAAGTCCTGAAGATTATAGTTTGTATATTTGTAATTGGAGCGACTCAGAACGTGAATATATTGAGGGGTTGGAAAAAGTATTCGCTCGATTTGTTGATGAAAAGGCAAAGAATAGATTAAAAGAGCTATATGAAGCTATGAATAAGCATTTTGTTGCAATTTCTAAAGCTGCTCGTACTACAAATAAATATGTTTCTGATAAAGCTAAAATATATAGAGAGATTATGAGTATTACTCATAAAGATTATAATAAATTTTTCTTTGAAACTTTATTACAGTTGGATGATGATTTGGCTGAATTACAAATGTTAGTTCAAAAAATAGTATTTGAGCTAGAAGGAGTTACAAAACTTCAGATTCAGACAGTCGAAAAAGCAGTGAGAAGTATTTTGGAGATTGACTCTGACATTTCAATTACTGCTGAATTGAATAGATTATACGAATCTGATTGGAAAGAAAAAAGATTCAAATCATTTGACTATCAGACAAGTATGATGCTTGACTATTTAGCCAATATGAATTTGTCAACAAATGATGAGGAAATCATACAAGAGTTAGGTAAAGTAGTTACTGGATTTGAAATTGAATATTGGAATGATTCTAAGATTGAAGATTTCTATGAAGCATTTTCAAAAATGGTGACTCAATTAAATAACTATCAAGTGCAAGATAATGTTGGTGCTGATGAAATTAAGGTAACTATTAGTGCCGGAAACGAAGAAGAAAAAATCACTCAGTTCAATAAAGGAGAATTGTCAGGTACAAGTCAGCTTATGTTTAATAAGATTAAATCTACAATTGATAACTTTGGCGAGTCGCTTAGTTATGATGAGAAGATGCAAGTGCTTGCAAAGATTTTTTCGGAAATTATGTAGAAATGGAGATATTTGATGATCTACTGGTGCGAGAAATGTAACGAACCTATTTTTGATAAGAAGTTACATGAATTAACATGCAAAGGAAAATTGAAAAAATTATCTGAAGGCTCAATTTGTAACCCTGTTTTTATTCAAGAAAGAAAGCTATTGAGCAAGATTGTGGGTGAAGATTTGACAGATAAAAAAGTGTGGTATTTCGGCTCCAGTAGATATCTATATGATGGAGAAATTCAGAGAATACCATACATAGAGTGGTATAAAAACAAAGAGCATTTGAAATATGCTGAGGAGTTAAGAGCCAACATTGAAGTAGAAAGAGATTATACTCCCTATATGGGAGTGGTAAAGGCTAATGAAGCGTATATTAAAGGTCTTGTATATGAGGCGGAAAAATATATCTCAGACATTTACACAAAGTATTCATCAGGAGAATACGCTGAAAACAAATATATTCCTACAGTGTCATTTTCAGGTGGGAAGGACTCAACCGTTGTAAGTAGGCTGGTGAGAGATGCATTACAAGATAATTCTGTTATTCACTTTTTTGGAGATACAACATTGGAATTTAGAGAAACGTATGAATATGTACAACATAAATTCCGAAAAGAAAACCCACAAGTTCCGATGATACCAAGTGAAACGGAAAATGATTTCTTTAAACTTTGTAAGGTGTTTGGGCCTCCAAGTCAGCATGAGAGATGGTGCTGTACCATATTCAAAACAAGTAACTTGAATAAGGAGTTGGAAAATTTACCAGGTAACAGTTTGTCATTTCTGGGTATTAGGCATAGCGAGTCGGCTGCGAGAAAAGGATATGAGAGAACACAAGAGCACTCTAAAATATCGACCCAAGTAAATGCAATGCCCATAATAGAATGGACTGATTATGATGTATGGCTCTATATATTATATAAAAATATTCTGATTAATGAATGCTATGAGTATGGTTACAAGCGAGTTGGATGCTGGTGTTGTCCTAATAATTCAGATTGGTCGATGATGTTGACTGAAATTTATCATCCAGAAGATATGCAACGATGGAAAGATATGGTTCTTGATTTTGCTAAACGAGCAAACAAAACAGATCCAGAAGAATATTATGAGGACGGTAAATGGAAAGTTAGAAGAGGCGCCAGTGGATTAAAAGTGAAAAATGTTACGATTATGGACACTGCATGCAATTTATCGGATAAGGCAAGAAATATTATTATCGAGAAAAAGCTTAATAAGGATGTGATTGAATTATTTAAGCCACTCGGAGATTTAAAAATTATCGAAAAAAAGGATGCAACCTATATTTCAGTTTATGATACAGATAAGTCGGGAGAATATAGGAAGTGTTTTGAATTAATTATTACATTCGGAACAAATGTCGTGAAAGTATTGCCAGAGGAGCGTATAGATGTTACGAACCTGGTAAATAGAATCAAGTGTCAGCTAAGAAAATATCAATTCTGTATACGTTGTTCTGCTTGCGACTCAGTTTGTCCGTATGGTGCTATAGATACAATACATGGACAATACAAAATTGATGAAACTAAGTGTAAACATTGCAAAAAGTGTATTGCAAAATTTTATAATGGATGCATTATTTGCGATAAGGTTGCAGGAAAGAAGGAATCATAGGTGATTTATTTAGATAATGCTGCGACAACTAAATATAAACCAGATGAAGTTTATGATGCATTTAACTACTATGTTAGAGAGATTGGTGTGAGTCCTGGGAGAGGTAGCTATCAATTAGGAATAGAAGCATCAAGAATGCTATATCAAACAAGAAAACTGGTTGGAAGATATTTTGGAATAACAGAACCGAATGTCGTGTTCACAAAGAATTCAACAGAAGCAATCAATTTGTTCTTTAGAGGTGTTTTGAAGCAGGGAGATCATGTTGTAATTACTTGTTATGAACATAATGCAGTGTTGAGACCGCTTCATAAGATGAAAGAAGAAGGTATTATTGATTATTCTGTGATTAATAGAAATGATCTTCTGCTATCACCAGAGGAAATATTTAAAAAGTATGTGAGAAAGAATACGACTTTGTTTGAGATGACTCTAGCAAGTAACTTGACTGGTAGAATTGTATTTAATAGAGAATTGCTTCAGTTTATGAAGGCGAAAGGTATAAAAACATTTGTAGATTCTTCTCAAGGTGCTGGGAAAATAACAATTAATATGGCTGAAGATGCTGTGGACTATCTCGCGTTTACCGGACATAAAGATTTGTTAGCCTTGCCAGGTGTTGGTGGACTTGTATGTGCGGAGAAACCAACATGGAACCCTCTTATTCAAGGAGGAACCGGAGTTCTGGGAGATGAGTACGTCAATCCAGATGTATTTCCTGAAGGATATGAAGCGGGAACTTTAAATATGCCAGCAATTTGGTCTTTAAACGCAGCGATTAAATGGTTAAACGAAAACCGAGAGATTGTAAAGGCTGAAGAACTTAAGTTGCAACAAAAATTACTGACTGAGTTACAACGATTAAGTAATGTTACTGTATATGATGCAGAATTTGAAAGATTAGGCGTTGTAGGGATTAATATTGATGGGGTGAAATCAAATGAAGTAGTACAGGCATTTGACAAATATGGAATATGCACAAGAGGAGGAATCCATTGTGCGATATTAGCGCATGAGGCACTACATACAAAAGAAATAGGAATTGTGAGAATGAGCCTTGGATGGAAAAATTCCTTGAATGATGTAGAAGCTGTAATTGATGCAGTTAAGAAGGTAGGTTGATTATTAATGTACATAGTATTTTATAGTACAAGTCATGTATTTGAAGCGGAAGAAAGGTTAAAAGAACAAGGGATAGAGTGTTCTGTTGTTCCAACGCCAGTGACTGATAAGGCTTATTGCGGTGTATGTATTGAAACTAAAAATATAGGTGCTGAACAGTACGTTTTAGAGTTAGAGCATGATTTGATTCAGTAAAGAAGGTGATTAAATGGCACTGACAGATCTTTCATTAAAGAGAGAGTACCGGTCATATAAAAATAATGTAGTCAAAGAGTTTTATATACCAGTTTTAAAGGAAGCAATATTGTATAGGAGAGCAGTAGGCTTTTTTACTTCAGAAGCATTGGTTGAGATTTCAAAAGGAATCTCAGGTCTTATTGAAAATGAAGGTCATATACAATTGATTGTATCTCCGATTCTAAATAAAGAAGATATAGAGGCTATTGAACAGGGATACAATAGTAGGGAAATAGTTGAAAAATCGTTACTTAGAGCGATGAAAGATCCTCAGGATGCTAATGACAAAGAGCGACTTGCTTGGATTTCTTATTTGGTCAGTATAGGTAGGCTGGATATAAAGGTGGCGTTTACAAAGAAATTAAATAGTAAAGCAATGTTTCATGAAAAAATGGGAATCGTTTCAGATAGTCAAGGAGCACATATTGCTTTTACAGGTTCAATGAATGAAACGGTTAATGCTTTCTTTAATAATTATGAATCATTTGATGTATATTGCTCATGGAATGAATATGAAAAAGAACGAGTTCAAGATAAGATAGATGCTTTTGAAAAAATATGGAATAACACAGAAAATAACCTTGATGTTATAGATTTTCCGAAGGCTGCAAGAGAAAAGCTCTTAAAATATAAAGTTGAAAAAATAGATTCACAGCTAGATAAGGATTTAGCTGATGCATATAGATGTGAAAGAAATGAAGTAAAGTTTGGAATTAATGAGGATATTGAACTTTATGATTACCAAAAAGAGGCGATTTTAGAGTGGGAGAACCAGGGATATCGTGGAATATTCGATATGGCTACAGGTACAGGAAAGACGTTTACAGGATTAGGTGCAGCAACATGGCTTTTAAAGAAGAATAAACGACTTGCTGTTATAATAGTCTGCCCTTATCAGCATCTGGTAGAGCAGTGGGTTGAAGACATAGAAAGATTTGGTTTTAGGCCCGTAATCGCATTTTCTTCGTCGCCACAAAAAAAATGGAAAGAAAGATTGAAGGATGAAGTCATTGACTTCAACTTGGAAATAGAAGATACCATTTGCTTAGTTACAACAAATGCAACATACACATCAAAGTATGTTCAGGAACAGATTGGAAAAATTGAGGGCGACATACTAATAGTAGTGGATGAAGCACATAATTTTGGTGCGATGAGACTAAGTAGATATTTACGTGATGATATCAAGTATCGTTTGGCCCTATCGGCTACGCTGGAAAGACATGGCGATGAGGAAGGAACTCAAGCACTATACAGTTACTTTGGTAACAAATGCATTGAATATGACTTAAAAAGAGCCATAGATGAAGATAAACTTACAAAGTATTATTATCACCCGATCATAGTAAGCCTCTCTGATGATGAGTTGGAGAAATATCGAGAGCTTTCAGCTAAGATATCAAAAGCTTGTAAGTATAATGAGGATGGAAAGGCTGAACTTAGTGAAGCGGCAAAAACACTTTTGATTCAGAGATCCAGAATTGTTGCTGGAGCAATAGAAAAGATTGCGGTATTGAAAGAATTAATGAAAGATTATGTAAATGACAATCAGATATTAGTGTATTGTGGAGCAACAAAACCATATAATCCTGCACTAGATGAATCAGAATCTGACGATGAAGGGGAACGACAAATCGTTATGATTTCTAAAATGTTAGGATTGGAATTAGGCATGGCAGTAAGGCATTTTACATCTAACGAAAGCGCAAAGGAAAGAGAAGAGATAAAAGTACAATTTGCTGAAACAAATCCATATCAGGCACTTATCGCAATTAAGTGTTTGGATGAAGGTGTAAATATTCCGAGTATCAAAACTGCTTTTATATTAGCAAGTAGTACTAATCCAAAGGAATATATTCAGAGACGAGGTAGAGTGCTTAGAAAATATCCGGGAAAGGATTATGCAGTTATATATGATTTTGTTACTTTACCAAAGCCGTTAAACGAAGTGGATGCATACGAGGATAATAAATCTGAAATATCGCTTGCGAGACGTGAAATTGCAAGAATGAAAGAGTTTGGACATATTTCACAGAATCCGCAGGAAACGGATAAGTTGATAAAAGAAATCACAGTAGCATATGGTTTAGATATGATTAAGAATCAGGAGGTAGATTATGAGCTTTGAAACTGACGACATGGATATGAACCAAAGTATTTTAAAGACTATGAAGAAGATTGTTGAAAAAATGGAAAAAGAAGATGCACGTACAAAAAAGATTGGTGATGATATGATGCCAAACGAAATCAAAAAAAAGCTGGAAGGGATGGTTAATGCGGAATGAAAATTGAAAGTATTATATTACATAACTTCAGACAGTATATTGGAACGCAGACAATCGAGTTTTCTACGGATGAGAATAAGAGAGTAACCGTCTTAGTAGGTGATAATACATCAGGAAAGACAACCTTGATACGAGCATTTGAATGGTGCTTATATCGTAAAAACGGATTTGATAATCCAATTTTGCTAAATGATGAAGTTGCAAAGCAAATGGAAGAGTCTGAAACTCAAGATGTTATTGTTACAATTATTTTGAGAAATAGAGAACAAACGGATGAAGGATTTTGCGATGTTAGATATAAGATAACTCGTGCACAAAAATATATATGCGTAAAAAAAGATTATGATTCCACTGGAAATATAACTAACAATATATCTGAATCAGGCCAAATGAAGGGAACCATCGAAAGACTGGGAAGTGATGGTCAAACAATCTCTTCTGTTGATCCTGGATTAGTCAGAACTGTTATTGATGGGATTCTGCCGGAAGATTTATCTCCATATTTTTTCGTAACAGGTGAGCGATTAGGCGCAATTACAGATAATGCAGATTTGAAGAGTTCGGTTCGAGGATTAATGGGCATTGATATATTAGAAAATTCAAGACGTCATCTTAGAAAGATTGTAAATGATTATAACGGATCTCTTAAGAAATCTGGAAATGTTGATGTCGAAAATGCGCAAAGCACGAAGGAAACCAAACAAAAGCAGTTAGAAGCAATAGATAAAGAAATAGATGATTTAAAAGATGCCATTTCCTTTTATGATAATCAGAAGATGGAATGCGCAGCAAATATAAAAAAGAATCAGGCAGCAATAGACGATCAGAAAAGAAGAGAACAATTAGAAAAACTTTTGATTGATCTTGAAAGAGATACGAATTCTGCAAAAGCCAATGTTGTAAGTGCATTTAATTCACCTAATGCCTATGCTTTTTTCTTGAGACCATTAAAAGGAAAAGTGGTTGAATTGATGGAAAAGCATTCTAACGATGTTGAAACAGTACCGAATATGACACAGGCATCCATTGATTATATAATTAATAAAGGTGTATGTGTGTGCGGTACTCAGATATCTGTTGGCTCAGCGGCACATCAATGTTTATTGGCTGAACGTAAAAAAATGCCACCTGAAAATATTGGTTCCTTAGCAAGAAGATTTAAGGGAGATACTACACGATTTACAGAATCATCAGAGGGCTACTTTTCGGCGGTTGATAGTCAGTATAAGAGTTATAGAATGTCAAGAAAACAGTTAGGATATCGAAGAGAAGAAAAACAGGAACTTGATAAAAATATTGGTCAAAATGATGTTGATGTAAAAAAATTGAATGAAGAGTATAATGCTGCGGTAAGAATGCTGGAGCAGAAAAACAGCGAACTTAGAAGAAAATATGAGTTACAAGGTTCGATAAAAAAAGAAATATCAAATTGTGATAAAACAATTACTCAATATCTGAAGAACGATAAGACTAATTCGAGATTGAGAAGATACCTTGCTTATGCTCAAGCATTATATTCTGAATTTAATGAAGAATACATGATGAAAGAATCGACTGTCAGATCTCAGCTTGAGTTAAAGGTAAATTCTGTTTTCAATCGAGTTTATCATGGTACTAGAACTATCATGATTAATGGAAAGTATCAGGTTCAATATTTGGAAAAACTTGATGAATCCGATGGTTTAAAAGCTGTTAAGAACCTTTCGTTTATTTCGGGATTGATAGAATTGGCGAAAGAAGATATGGAATCAAGTGACTTAGTGGAGGTAACAGAGTTCCCACTTGTAATTGATGCTCCATTTTCGAATATTGATGGAACACATATAAAAAATATTTGTACTATTATTCCGGAAACTGCAGATCAAGTAATCATTGCAGTTATGAAAGAACATTGGGAATCTGCTCGTGCTGAAATGGAGCAGTATTTAGGTAAGAGTTACATGATTTGTAAAGACATTGATGGTGCAGGCAAGGAAAAAGAGACAGCAACACACGTCAAGATGTTGGAGGGATAATATGTTTGATAAAGATTATAAAGTAACAGGTATTTATGCAACATATTGGATGGACTTGTGCAAAAGACAGATTCGAAAGGATGAAAATCCGGAGGATTATAAGAAGGACAATTTCAAAATATTTAATACATATATGGATTGCTATAAAACCGCAATAGCATTAGGAATTAGATATGGTCGTTTAGGAACTCTTAATGATCCAGAGAATAAAGATGAAGCTGGTATGCTGACTGGTATCATGAACAAAAATCATGATAAATTAGTGTACATGTATCAGGTGGCCATGTTATTAGAAAAAGAAAGAAATCTATCTGAGGAAGAACGTATTGAAAATGCGTTTCAATTAGAGGAATTTGACGATGAAGGAAATGAAATTCCTGAGAATGTTGCAAGAATCAAGGAAAACTTACAATTGTTTGAAAAATATTTCTTTGGTGGCTTAGAGATTTTGCATGAAGAATTTGTTGAAAAGTGTACAACAGAAGATGACTATTTAGAGAGAATACATTCGTTTACGAAGGATTATCTCGAGGAAATCCAGAGTTTGGAAGAAGTAGACGAATAGAGAAGGTGATACGATGTGGCGCTATTATTTGGATGATAGAAAAATTGAAGAGGCAATTTCAAATAGGATGAGATATCAAGACTCTGAAAAAGTAGCGTCTCAACTATTAAAAAGTCTGGGCTATGAGCAAGAGGTAATGATTAAAACCAAATTTGATGATTTGATTTTTACATCCGGATCTATGGATGAAACTTTCTCATCTAAGGAAATATATTTAGCTGAAAATATGGGAAATGTGTTTTCGTCTAGAGGCAAAGATATGTTTGATTTTTATCTAGTTGATATTGATGAGGAACATTATACAGATGAAAGATATATAGGTGCAATTGTAAAAATTATAAACAAGGCTTTTAAAGGAAATAATATTATTATATTCCAGAATGAGAACAAATTAATGTTTGCTAGTCGGTATATAAGTCGATTCCCTGGCAGAGATTATCATTTTACTTATTGGATTTCGGATATTTCTAGGATAAAAGATTTTTCTTCCTACAGTATATGTAAGAAGAATTCGAGATATTCGTATGCAGTGTATATGTCCATTGTTGTTCAGTTGTCAATATTTAGACATCGTTGGTGGAGTGATATTAAAGAGGAAGCAGAAGAACTTAATTTTAATTTCATAAAGTTGACTAGAGAACTATCTTACATTGTGTCAAGGCAGTTTGATTCTTTTGAATTGCTTGATAAGGCGATGCAGGCATCTGAATTTATCAAAACAGATGCGAAAATGCAGGAATACGCAGAAGAAATTGATAATGAAGAGGATGATGGGCTTGATGAAGACTCTGATATTCTTTATGAATTACTGAGAGAATAATAAATACACAGAAGGAGAAGGCTATGAGCGATATGTTAGTCGAGGAAAATACAAGTATCCGAGAACAATTTCATATGAAAATTAATATGCTTTCACCAGAGCGTGCATATGAACTCTCATCAGGGGAAGTAAAAACATCGGAAACATTAAATTATAAAGAATATCATCCGGCAAGCGATGGATTATTTTCTGAAAGAATATTTGGGCCAATGAAAGATTGGGAGTGTCGATGTGGAAAATATAAAAAGAAGTATTTTGCTGGAGTAATATGTGATAGATGTGGTGTAAAAGTAACCACTTCTAACGTTAGACGAGAAAGATTTGGACATATTGAGCTTGATTGTAATGTTGTTTTGCCACAATATTTCTATGGAGAACCATCAATATTAGCGACAGTATTAGATTTGCCTCAAAAATATGTTGAGCAAATTGTTTTAATGGATCTTCCTGTAGACGCAGAAGAATATTGGTTGTATGAGAATAAAATGAAGGCATTGACTAATCCAGAAGATTCAGCATATTCTTTTTATCGTGGAACAGAAGCAATTAAGTTTATTTTACAAAATTTAGATTTAGATGAAGAACTGAATAAAGTAAATGAGATTTTAGAGATTAGCTATGGTTACTTAGCCCAACCCTACTTACATAGGAAAGAAGTTATTGAAAGTTTCATCAAATCAGGTAATAAGCCGGAGTGGATGATTACATCTAGAATTTTGGTTTTACCAGCAGGATTAAGACCGATTGTTGATTTCAATGGAAAAAAGTATTCATCAGATTTAAATGACAGATATAAAATAATAATTGAAAGAAATAGACTTTTACATAGATTTCACGATATGTCTGCACCTGAAGTGGTTTTGCGGTCTCAAAAACGTATGGTGCAGGTGGCTGTTGACGCTTTATTTGATTCTAAGTTGGAAAAGGAAGACTATGAAAAAGTATTAACTGAATCACTGATTAATAGAAGACAACGAAAGATAAATCGCTATGTTGATTATTCTGCTTCAGGTCAAGTTATTGCGGACAGTAGAATTGAAATTGGTTACTTAGGAGTACCTGAATTTGTGGTGAAAGAATTATTTAGACCATTTATTGCAGCTCAGATGGTTAATAATTCATACGGAAAGGTAACTAACATAAAAAGTGCTCTTAAATTATTAGATAAACACAGAGATGGAATTCTTGAAGCTCAAAGGGGTAAAATAAAAACGATAAGTGATGCGGTTTCGGATGCATTGAATGATCTTGAAAAAACATTTGTGGTATTGGTCACAACTCCAGATTCCTTTATTACTGCACTTAATATTTGTATAACAAGTAATAGTTGCTTCACGGTAAATCCAGTCTTGTATCGAATGTGGAATATGGAGTCTGAATATACAAAAAATATAAAAGTGTTTGCCCAGCTATCTGATGATGCAGCTGAGGAATCACTTGAAAAATTTGGTATAAGGAATCAAGTATTATCAGACTATACCGATGATATACAATTAAAACCGAGTGGTTTTGCAATTAAATGGTTGATTCAGATGTCCAAAATTGTTACAGACAAAGATAGAATGGTAATTAGCCAAGGAGAGGCATATTGTGCTTATGAGAATAAATGCCTAACACTAAATGAGAAAATTACAATACATTGCCATACAACAAATGGATTTGACTATGAAGAAGAAACTTCTTTAGGACGAATAATTTTAAATGAAATTTTGCCTCAGAATATGGGAATTATAAATAGAGCTAGTTTAAAAAATAAATATTATTTAGAACACAATTACGAATTTGATGAAAAAAAGGTTAAAGGTTTGTTTCGACAAATATATGATATGTTCGGAGCAGATACCTATATTAATGTTATAACGAAACTGGAGAGTGCTGCTGGTAAATATAGTAATGTAATCCCAATGAGAACAGAAACTGGAATAATTGGGTTTGGTAGAAAAAAGAACTCTGATTACTTGAAAGATGAGTTGCAGACAATAAAACAAAGGTGCAGAGATTTGTGTTTGACGGAAAAAGAACCTAATGTTATTGAAATGAAAACTCAATATCAAGATCAGAGAATGACTTCTTATGTAAGAAAGTACTTACATAATAGAACTATTGCACAGGATATATACGATTTTGCAGATATTCTGATAGCTAAGGGAGAACAAATTACTGATAAAGTATTTGGTATTCTTGATGATAAAAATATCAATATAATATCTGTATATGATGGAGATATTACTTCACAAGGAGAATATCCTAAAAAAGCTTTTGGAAAGTATATGCAAGGTAATCCCTTTAAAATCAGTATAATGGCACTGGCTCATTTTATTGATAAAGTTGATTATGATTCTGCGAATGATGTTGTGCGATTATTATTAAGTGATACTGTTGAAGTGGATGATAATCTATCAAAAGTCGTTAAGGCTACACCAAGTGAAGGCTTTATAGGACGAGCTATTACCAAAGCAAGTCAAGAAGATGGCGTGATTAAAATGTCTCTATTAGCAACACCAGAGCAGGTTCATCTAAGAACCTATTTGGTTTTCAAATTATTAGAAACAGATGAAGAACGGATCTCTCTAAGGTTGTTGGAATTACTGGTAAAGGTATGTGTTACGAATGATATTTCCACAGCAGATGGAAGACAGCTGATCTTACATTCTAAGGATAATGACTTGCAAATGTTTGGAGAGTATGCTTTGAAATCTATCGACATACCATTAAATAGTGAAACAGTTGTTGAAGAATTTGGAGCAGTCAATATTATTAAAGAAGAAAAACAAGATAGATTTGTAAGCAATGTTACGGGCGATGATGACGAGCTTTTTACAGATGATGAATTATCGCTGGATGAAGACGATCTACTAGATGAGGATGAGCTCATGGATGACGATTTGTACGATTTTGATGATTTTGAGTAGATAGTTTATCATATAAATTATTCGTTATGAGGAAAAAGTATGGCAGGATTTGATTTAAAGGAAGGAAGATACGAAGAGCGTATAATGTCTGACGATGAAATGTGGTCGGCATTGAGCTGCGTATTTTCTTCTAAATCCAGAAATGATACAAGCTATAAATATGGATTTTTGAAAGCACTTTTAGATAATTTATATAATGTTGATGAAAATCTGAAGCTTACGTTTGATCAAGTATTTAGCAAGTTTGGAGAAATTTATTGGAATTTGATTTTAAAACATGGTCTAAAGCAAAAGGCTTCAACCAATGATGAGCGTCAATCATATCTGGAACAAGTGTTGTATAGTGCTGCAAAAAAGTATAATATCGTGGAAGCCATACCATATGAGTCATTAACAGCGGATATGATGATTGACATATCGCATCAGGTTAAAATGAAATGTAAAAAGTATGTCGTTGGTGCACTTTTTGAAGATACAAGAAGGATATTTTATTCTTTCTCAAAAAAGGAAGAGTACATACAGTTTAATCCGGGAATGTATGAGTTTGTATGTAAGCATAAGGTTGTCATTGAAAAGCTAAATTATTATGAATGGGCTAGATTCTTAGAACGTGTTAATGAGGAGAAAAATACGGTTAGATTATTAGATAAAATTGATGAGAGTGCTAAGCGTAACAATTTATCCTACTATAGAAACCTGTTATTTAATGAATTTGAAGTGCATAATTGTTTTTATTGTGGAAAACCTCTTAGGCCTGACAGGATTGATGTGGATCATTTTATACCATGGTCATTTATCAAAGATGATATGCTGTGGAACCTCGTCTTATCTTGCCCTCATTGTAATCGACAGAAAAATGACAAACTTGCAGATGAAACATTCCTTTATACTTTACAAGAACGAAATGAAAAAATTATCGTTCAGAGGCAGGTGCCAGATTTAATCAACTACAAGAATCGAGTCCTTACATATGCTTATAAGTGGGCAGCTGCTAATGGCTATAATAAGGTGTGGAATCCACACAATGGAGGAATATAGTATGAGTGAAGAAAAACATCAACAACGTAAATGGGTTAGAGAAGAAGTTATCATTCTTGTAACAGAATACTTTAAGACAAAGAATTTATCTACGGAAGAAGTTGATGAATCCTATCATAGGATTAGTGAGTTTCTAAGGAAAAGAGAAAAGATAGAGACAGGAATACCCGTATCAGATATGTTTAGAAATTACGCAGGAATTAGAATGCAATCTGCGAGAATACGCTGCTTAGATCCAGCAACTAATTTAAGTGGAATGCAGGGCACAAAATTACAAAAAGAAATTGTAGCAGAATTTTTAGAAAATCCAGAGGCGATGTATAGGGAGGCTGAAAGAATATATGAAAAATACGACAGCTGAAACTATATTGTATTATGAAAATTTTGCGGATAGTTATGTGAATGAAACAATTAATTGCAACTTTACAGATATTGAAAAAAAGTTTTGTAAGTATGTTAAACCAGGAGGTAATGTCTTAGATGTGGGATGTGGTTCCGGTAGAGATGCAAAATATTTTATTGATAAGGGATATCAGGTCGCGGCATTCGATGGTTCAGGGGCAATGAGCAAAAGAGCCTCTCAGTATTTAGGCGTGCAAGTTGATACAGCCCTGATTCAAGAATACACTTTTCATGAGCAATACGATGGTATTTGGTGCTGTGCGTCACTTTTGCATTTAACGCTATCGGAGATAGAGATATTTTTGTTAAAGGCAGAGAAGGCTTTAAGAGAAGACGGAATTGTTTATGTCTCTTTTAAATACGGAACATACCAAGGAATTAGAAATGGAAGATATTATACGGACCTCACTGAGAAATCCTTTGAGAAGATAGTAAGTAATCTACAAGAATTGAAGGTCGTTGAAATGTTCCAATCAAGTGATGTGCTGGCGAGCAGAAAGCAACTGTGGTTTAATGTGTTTTTAAAGAAAGATGATAATAGAAATAAAGGAGATTTTTAAAATGGAATTGATTAAGGAAACAAATAGAATTTATGCAACAAATGAGGAAGGCGCAGTAGTAGCAGAGATTACTTTCGCTGTGACAGAAGAGGGTGTATGTACTATTGATCATACAGAAGTGGATGATTCCTTGAGAGGTCAGGGAATTGCTGCTAAGTTAGTAGAGGCAGCGGTTGAAGAAATCAAAGCTCAGGGAAAGAAAGTTGATGCTACATGCTCTTATGCAAAGAGCTGGATCGATAAGTATGCTGAAATTGAGCCATTATTTGAAGAGCAAGTTGATTTTGATACATTTAGCAAGTCAGATTTCCGTGTTGTAAAGGTAAAGGAATGTGTTGCTGTAAAGAAGAGTAAGAAGTTATTGCAGTTTACATTGGATGATGGAACTGGTACTGATCGTACAATTCTTTCCGGTATTCATGCATTTTATGAGCCAGAAGAACTTGTTGGTAAGACTTTGGTTGCAATTACAAATCTTCCTCCAAGAGCAATGATGGGAATTGAGTCATGCGGAATGCTCTTATCAGCTGTATATAATGATGTGAATGGAGAAGAGAAGCTTCACCTAATCATGGTGGATGATAAAATCCCGGCAGGTGCAAAGTTATACTAATATACAGAAAAAATGGAAATTCTACCGTAAGTGCTAAATAAAATAGTATTGTTGATAAAAAATGCAATCTACGAAAACTCTCGCAAGATTGCATTTTTATCGAATATTTACTATCGAGTTATTTGTCATAATCCGAAATTTCACTATGACTTATTTGCGTTAACTCGACTGTTTTACTATGAGTTGTTTTGACAGATTTGTTTTACATTTTCATTCCATGGTGAAAGACTATCAAGTTGTTCATCTGTCATTTTCTCATTTGGTCTTGATTCCAACAGGAACTCAAGGTATTTGTATGGATTGATGCCATTAGCTCTGGCTGTTTCTAATAATGAAAATACAATCATGCTTGCATCTGCACCATCAGTTGTGTCGCAGAATAGCCAGTTCTTTCTTCCCACCGTTACAGGCCTGATTGAATTCTCACTCATGTTATTTGATATACTGCAATGGCTGTCTTCAAGGTATGTCATCATATATGAACTTTGATTTTTGGCATAAGTTATTGCTCTGTCAAATCTTGTACCTTTTGTGGTCGGAGCATTATTTATCCATGACAAAAAAGCCTCAACAACAGGTTTCTGATCCCTTTGCCGACGGTTATATATCTGTTTATATGATAATCCCTTCTCTCTGTAACTGCGTTCATACTCAAACAGTTTGTTACAGTAGAGCATTCCCTGGACTGCCGGATTGGTGAAATCTTTTTCATGTCCTTTTGGAATTGCTTCTATAAAATATCTCCTGATGTGTGCGTAGCAGCAACACCTGTTGAAATCTTTCAACTTATTATATCCGGCATATCCATCTGCCATGATATAAGAGCCGTCAGGATTATTCTTAAAGAAATCAGCAGCTGCATCACCATTTCGTGTAGGATGATACTTATAAATGATGATGGGAGCCATTCCATCATCACCAGACCTGAACAGCCATATATATGACTTGGCCTGTGGCCGCCTGTCCTTTTCTTTAAGAACCTGTATAGGTGTCTCATCTGCACACAGATACTTCCTTTTTGACAGACATCTGTGGAAGTAATCAAGCATTGGTGCAAAGTAATTCTGGGCACAGAATATAGTCCAGTGTGCCATTGTTCCTCTGCTTATCTTAATGCCATACTGTGTAAAAAAATCTTTTTCCTGTCTGTGGTATGGCATTGCATTTATAAATTTGGAATACATCACATGTGTTGCAAGACTGGCAGATACATAACTATGTGGAACTAGTGGCTTTGCATCATTATCTTTTATAAAATATGGGTTTTCTGTCAGCTTACATGATGGACATTCATAAGTAGTTGCTATGTATTCAACCCGTTCAAGTGTTGCAGGATGGAATATAACCTCTGTACGTACGACTTCTGTTCCTATAGCTGCCATCTTATCGCCACAGTTAGGACAAATCAGTTCTTCCGGCTTAAGGTTATCCAGTTTTACCTGCCTGACAGTAAGAGAACCAAACAGTTCGTCATAAGTTGCTTTTTTCTTACGTGTTCTTTTATGGGCTGTAACTTCTATATCTTCAGCCTCTATAAGTTCAGGAGTTCTGTCATCTTCCATATCTCCAAAGAGGTTCAACTGTCCCGGAAAAGGTGTCTTTGATTTCTCACTTGATGCTCCAAACAGCTTTGCTTTACAATAATCAAGTTCAGACTGTTTATTGCTAAGTTCAAGACGGAGATTATCTATCGTTTTCTGCAGACCAGCCATTATTTCAGACTGGTTTTTAATAAGATTATTCAGTTGGGCAATGGTATCTTTTAATTCCAAAAGCTGGATATCTTTTGCAGACTCTGACATGATTTTTTCTCCTGATTTATGATATTTAAAGTATACCATAAATACGTGAAAAATGCAGCAAAATCAAGGATTCAGCTGCATTTTTACGCATACAAAGATATGCTATTTTACATTTCCGATAGCCTTAGGCTGCTCAATGTCAAGACCTGACATCAGCCAGTCAAACTGGCGCCAGGTAATAGGCTTTACTTCAGATGAATTCCTTGGCCATCTGTATCTTCCTTTCACGTCAAGACGCTTATAAAGGAGTGTTATCCCATCAGGTTCTTTTAAAAGAATCTTTATTCTGTCACACCGTGTACCACAGAACAGATATATGGAGTTTCTGTTGATTTCCTGTCCCATCATGTCATAAACAATGGCACATAAACCATTAATAGATTTGCGCATATCTGTTTTTCCTGTGATGATATAGATTGAAGTCGCGCCTGAAATATCACCAATCATAAGCACTCCTTGAAAGATTTAAAAATTTTTGTAAGGAAATCCTGATCAATATCCTGCGGAATATCCAGAGTGATACCTCCTATATGAGCAGACAGAACTAAAGGTTTGTCTGCATATGTATCATTAAATGATGGAAAATCATTCATATAGGAATCAGCACATCTGTCATCAATGACATGTAACTTAACAACCTCCTGTCTTTTAACAGCTGGATGATAGTTTAAAGAATCAGGTATTTCATAACCATGACTGGTTACCTGTTTAATCCAGCCATAGAATGTACCCGGAGCGATGTTATTATCATGACACCAGGCAGGGATAGAAAGACCACTTTTATAACAGTCTTTAATGAATTCAAAGCGCTGTTCAAGCGAATAAGGTGATAAACCCATATCCAACCTCCATAATTATTTAATTTATGTACTAATTATGAATGGTTTTGAGATAGAAATAAATCCTCTATTTTATTTAGCGCTTACATTCTACCTTGGCAGAAATTGTACAAGGTAGAATTTTTTTAATCCATGACAATGTTTTGCAAAACACGAATAATTTTTTATAAAACACTTGACAAGGCGTAGAAAACTGATTATACTCCTACTTAAAGACAATGTTTTATAAAACATTAAACTGATTTTGCAAAACAAGTAGGAGGCGCGATATGGGCTTAACATTACTGGCACAGGAATGTAGGATAGGAAGCACAACATATTATTTGGCAAACGTGAAGGCTAACACATTAATTCAGAATGTGGGTTATGCTAGTGAAATGGAAAATTGGTCGGATATGAGTATTGATGAACGTATGCAGCGAGAAATTAAAGGAGATCGCGTTGCTGAAGAAATTGTTCCATATATCGTGAATGACCAAGACTGGTTTTTTGGCGCTTTGATAGTAGATGTATATAAGGGCTGGGAAAATGTAAAGTTCCAAAGCATTAAAGATGTAGTGGATGTAAAATTTGATGCATATGATAGCACTTTGGATAATGCAGGATTCCTTACATTGCCAGATGAAAAAAGTTTAATTGCACTAGATGGACAGCATAGATTAGCAGCACTGAACATGGCAATTCGAGGTAAAAATGGAATTCCTGGAAGCGTGCAGCTTTCAGATACACTAAGAGAAACGTTAGTACCGCATCCGGAAATTGGAAAGGCTGATATAAGTGTGATTTTTATTAAGCATACGGATGACAATGCTAAAATTAGAAAGATTTTCAACAAAGTAAATCGTTATGCAAAGCAAACCTCGAAGAGTGACAATATAATTACTTCTGAAGATGACATGGTAGCGGTTGTTGCTAGAGCGTTATTTAGTACTGATGATGGACCTTTAAAACCAGTCAATAAATTTGAAATTGTCAATTGGAAATCTAATACCATACCGGCCAGAAGTAAACAGCTGACTACATTAAGTGCTATTTACTCTTCATGCGAAATGATCTTGTCGCATTATGATATTACTCCCAAAATCATGCGAAATGAATCTGACTTAGAGAAAGCACATAAAATTATGCAAGATTATTGGCATACCTGTATTACAGAAATTGATGTGTTTAAGACATATATCGATTGCCTGGAAAAGGGAAAACCACTAGAGAAACTAAGAAAAGAAAATTTGTTGCTTAAACCTGTGACCCATATGGCTTTGGCGCATGCTACATCAATTATTTTAGATGCTGGATTTGAATTTGCAGATTTAATACCTAAGATTAACAAGATTGATTGGAGCATTTCTAATCCTGTATGGACTAATATTTTAGTGACTAATTCAGCAAATAAAAAGATGATAGCAGGAGCACAGGCATTAAGAAATGCTGGCGGAATTATTGCATATATGCTTATTGGAGATAAAGTCCCACTTGCAGAGAGGGAAAGATTATTGAGTGTTTTAAAAGAGGCTTCAGATGATGAGAATATTGATTTACCTGCAGTGATTGAGTAGGAGAAAGGAAAACTTTTTGGATAAAGACTGTGCAATTAGAGATGATAATGGAAAACTATACGGATATGCTGCAGAGGTAGATGGAAAAAGATACCTTGCATTGTTTAAAAAGGATGAATGTATTGGGAAAATTGATGCAGAATCCTTATACTATCGCTTGATTAATGGTCCATGTATAATGGAGTTGGAATTTCAAGCATTTCCAAAATAATATAAACTATCAGAAGTGCCGTTCATTATGTATCAAAGCCGGATAGATCTATAAATACGAATGTATTTGTGGATTTATTCGGCTTTATTTTATTTTGAGGAAGGAGGTGAAATCTAAGTTGGCTAATGTAGATATGGACAGAGGAGATCGAATTGCGAATCTGAGAAAAGAGAAGGGTTTCTCGCAAGATGAATTTGCTCATAGAGTCGGCATTGGAAGACAATCTATGTCTGCTATTGAGAATGGGCGTGGATTCAGAGAGTCTACATTAGCCAAGATAAGTGATGTACTTGGGGTATCAACTGATTACATTATGAATGGAGATAAGCAGAGCAGCTCCGAAAAAGAAAATCTTATTGAGCAAATCAATTCAGCGTTGTTGCAAATGGAACCGCCTGAACTAAAAAGGTGGCTTGCACAAATACAAGCCACAAAAGGATTATCTGCTTAAATGCTTATATAGATTGAGACTGGTAGGTGTCATCCAACTTAAATAAAGATTCTACTGGGACATCTAAATAGGCTGCAAGCCTCAAAGCATTTTCTAGGCAAGGCGGATTAATCTCAAGTTCAATATTTCTAATAGTTCTTGCTGAAATCCCGGTTGCCTTAGCAAGTTGAGATTGACTGTAGCCTTTATCAGTTCTGATTTGAAGCAAATAAGAAGTTACCATGTTAGCTGCACCTCCTTGATGTTGGTATGATAATAATATCAATTAGCATGTCCCAAAAACAGGACTTCTAACCAACGACTCTACCAAATATCTGCAAAGTTTCATTGATAGGTATAGGATTATAAGCCGGATTCAGTGAAAGTAAGAATTTTTCACCGTGATCATTTAGTAGTTTTTTGCAATAAGCCATTCCATCTTGATAGAATATTCCAATCTCTCCGGTATAAAGCTCTTTGGTTTGCTGAACCCAAACAACTTGATTGTTTACAAATTGCGGTTCCATACTATCTCCGTGAATACGGATACCAAAATCTGCATTTTTAGGAACTTCTTCTCCAACCGAAATCATTTCATAATCATCACTATCTAAGAAATCTCCAGTACCAGCTGATGCTGGTAATAAAAATAATTTGATTTGTCTTTGCACAGGAATAACGGTCTGCGTCAGATCTGCTTTATATTCAGAAATTCTTGCTAAGTCGGCAATATAATCTAGTACCTTTGCTTGACCTTTCTCATTTAACATAGATAATGGATTATCTTTCTGAAGTCCACCTATAAATAAATCATATATATCAGTAATGCCGAGAACCTTGCAGACGGCAAGAAACTGTTCAGCATTAGGAAGAGCAAGATTTGCTTCCCAGTTACTTACAGCATTCTTCTTAATAGAAGTGCGAGTGTACATGTTAATTTCGGTAGCAAGCTGTTCCTGAGTGTATTTATTGGATTTTCTCACATCTTGAATGATTGATCCGATTTTTTTCATGGAATACCTCTTTTCTAAAATTGGTCTTATTTCATGTATATACTATATAACCAATCACTCAGAAAAGCAACAAGAAAATACATTTAAAATGGATATGGGAAATATGTTTCCCCTTGTAGTACATAGAAAATGGTGTTATATTATGCGTAGAGAAAAAACAACCACATGTTCGATTTTGGACAGTTGTTGATTCTCTAATTTACAAGCAAGGAGATGATGGAGCGTGAGTAATCGAGTCATACTTCATTCTGACATCAATAGCTGCTACGCATCCATTGAGCATCTACACCACCCGGAACTAAGTGGCAAGCCGCTGGCTGTGGGAGGTGATCCAGAAAAGCGGCATGGTATTGTGCTGACAGCAGACTACATGGCGAAGAAGCGAGGCGTCAAGACAGGTATGGCACTATGGCAGGCGAAGCAGGTATGTCCAGAGATTACATTTATCTCACCGAGAATGGACTTATATCTTCGCTTTTCCAGAATGGCTCATGAGATTTGTGGTGAGTACACGGATTTGCAGGAGCCATATGGCATTGATGAATCTTGGCTAGATGTCACAAATAGTTGCAGTCTGAAAGGTGATGGATACCAGATTGCACAGGAAATCAGCAATCGTATGAAGAAAGAGCTTGGCATTACTGTAAGCGTCGGTGTGTCGTTTAACAAGATATTTGCTAAGCTTGGTTCGGATTATAAGAAGCCTGATGCAATCACAACCATGTATGAAAGTGAATTTCGCATGAAGGCATGGGAACTTCCGGTATCGGATCTACTATATGTAGGAAGAAGTACCAATAAGAAGTTAGAAAGTCTTGGTATTCGCACAATTGGAGGCCTGGCGCAGATGGATGAGAAAATTCTACAGTCCAGACTTGGCAAGATGGGGGCGGTACTATGGGCATTTGCCAATGGCTATGACGACTCCCCGGTAAAGAGGGAGAATACATCAGCGCCAATCAAGTCAATAGGAAACAGTACAACCACACCAAAGGAGCTGGAGACAGACGAAGATGTGAAGATTATGCTTTATATCCTGTCGGAAAGTGTTGCTGTAAGGCTGCGGGAAAATGGTTTTCGATGCAGAACAGTGGAAATCAGCATTAGGGATAATGAATTATATTCTTTTACCCGTCAGTGCAAGCTTGATAATGCAAGTAACATTACCGGTGAGATTGCATCGATGGCTTATAGGTTATTCAAGGCCAATTATCGATGGGATAAGCCAATTCGCAGTGTGGGGGTCAGAGGTGCAGACCTTGTGAATGACAATTATATGGAACAGTTGGATTTGTTCTGTGACTTCCAAATGAGGGAGAAGCAGATGAAGATGGATGTCGCAGTTGATGATATCCGCAGAAGATTTGGATTTTATAGTATTCAGCGAGGACTTATGTATCGTGATCGAGCGCTTTCAGCAGTGAATGCGAAGGAAGACCATACGGTTCATCCTCATGGGTACTTCGGATAGTTAAGAGGAGGCATATTTATTGGAAAGCAATAAAGTTTATGTTGATGTAACTGCTGAGTTTTCCAAGGATGGGAGGCTCATGCCGAAATCCTTTAAATGGGAAGACGGCAAAGTATATGAGATTACCAGAGTAAAAGATGTCAGACGAGCTGCCAGTCTAAAGGCAGGTGGAGTCGGCATGAGATATACCTGTGTGATCTGTAATCAGGATAAATACCTGTATTATGAAGATAACAATTTATGGTTCATGGAAAGAGCCGGTGCGTAGCTGATTGTTTCAAAAATGAAGCAATCAGTTGGCTTCCAAAGATCAGCTATTGTCAGGGCAGTGAGAGACAGTACTGCGACGGAACTCCTGGCAGGAAGGCTTGCAAAGGTGATTTCCCTTTCCTTTTCGAGTACAAAGTTGAGCAAGATGTGGATTTTGTATTTATAAAAGGAGCGAACTGAATTGAATAGAAAGATAGAAATTAGATGTAGAAGAGCAAATTGTAACAAATTATTTATGAATTACTTTCCTACTGGAGAGAGCAATGGTCTTTATCTGGCGGGAATTGAACTAAAGTGTGAGAAGTGTAAGCGAGTGCTTAGACTAAAGAATTATACTGAAGAAGTATTGATGGCGAACACCAAAGACGGTGTATTCCATGTATAGAAGCAATTAACAATTAAATGAATGGCACCACCTGATAAGGGCGGCTTATTTGAGTGACAGCACCACGGACGCAGGGGAAAGAATCCAGTTACGGACTGGACTTCTTCCTCTGCGTCTTTTTATATAGAGCAAATTTTATTTGGAAGATCGTCTTTCATCCTTTCTTCGAGCTGGATTCAGCCGGAAAGGATGAAAAATGAACAACAAAAATAGTGTAGCAAAGGATTACGAAAGAGGAACTAGAATCGCAAACAGAAGAAAAGAGCTTGGTATGACACAGGATGAACTGGCATATCAGATTGGCATTGGTAGACAGGCATTGTCTGCGATTGAGAATGGAGGAACATTTAAGACGAGTACATTAGATAAGCTGGTTGAGGTACTTGATGTTACAGAAACATTTATAATGCGTGGAGATATTGACGACATTAAAGATGGACTGATTAAAGAGGTAGCTTCAGTAATGGCCGACATGGATGAAATTCAGATTAGACAGTTTATTGCTATGATGAAGGCGGCGAAGGAAGTTGTATAATATACGAATATATTATTATGTTGATTTGAGATTTGAGCGGTTATTCGCACAAAGCCTAACAGAGTGTATTATTACTTGACTATGCAAAGTGACATATTATTTAAAATCTTCAAAATGAATATATTTGACTTGTAACATAAAATGAGTTACAATTCAAGTGTATTAAGGAGGTGAAGCTTTGAGAGAGTATTTAGAACAAATTTTACATCAAAGTATTCAGGAACATCCATATGAATCTTTGGAAAAGTTGCCATTGGGATGTAGAAATGCATTTGCATTATCAATCGTGGAAATTCAAAAACAAGAAATTCTCATAGCAGCACCGATTGAAACAATGAATTTGACAGAACTACGTAAGATGAGGATTCAATTAGAGAGATATACGGGATTTCAATGTGTTTTTTATTTAAAAAAAACAAACTGGTATTCAGTTCCTAAGATGGTGGAAGAAGGAATTCCTTTTATATGGGAAAATCATCAGATATACCTTCCTTTTATGGGGTTACTTTTGCAAAGAAATGAACACAGAAAACCGAAGCGTTGTTCTATCATTTCATTTTTAACGCAGAAATTATTATTGAAAGCCTTATATGAAGGTTGGCAAGATGTATCAGCTGTACAGGCAGCTGAGAAACTTGAAGTATCTAGGATGTCAATTACTAGATGCTATGATGAAATTGAGGCGTTAGGCATGTCATTTATAAAAATGAATGGAAGATCAAGACGTTTCTTTGCTTCTGTTGATAAGAAAGCAATGTGGGAGGATATGCGCCCATTTTTGCGAAATCCAATTATTCGGGAGTTTAGACTTGAAAAAAAACCGGATGCAGAAATGATTTTAGGAGGCATATCAGCATTAGCAGAATATTCCATGTTGTCAGAAGAACGTTATGTTACGTATGCGGTAGAAAAAAATCAGATTAGTGAGTTGGGATTAAAGTCAATTCATGAAGTACCGAATAATGAAGAACCAGTATGTATAGTACAGGAAGTGGGATATATATTACCATTTAAGGATAAAAAAGCAGTAGATCCGCTTTCACTGAGTCTGATGTTGTCAGATGCTGATATGGAAGATCCTCGTGTGGAGAACTGTTTAAATGAAATGCTGGAGGAATTGATATGGTAAAAGGAATAGAAATTTTTCAAGAATATTTTAAGGAATACACAGACCAATATGTATTAATTGGAGGTGCGGCTTGTAGCGTTTCTTTTGAGGAACAGGAGATTAACTTCGGACGAACAACGAAAGATCTTGATATTGTTCTAATTGTTGAGGCTAGGACAAAAGAGTTTGGAGAACAATTCTGGAAGTTTATTAGAGATGGTAGGTATAGAATTCGAGCAAAAAGTAATGGTGAACCACAGTTTTACAGATTTGATAAGCCAGAAGATGAGCGTTTTCCAAAGATGATAGAATTATTTTCGAGAACGAATTATATGCTACAAGAGGAAAATGGATTGACGCCAATCCACATAGATGATTCGGTATCAAGTCTCTCGGCTATTCTATTGAATGATGCCTATTATCGGGCTTTGCTTGACGGAAGAGAGATTATGATGGGAATTTCTGTATTGAAACCAGAATGGATTATTCCATTTAAGGCAAAAGCATGGCTTGATCTTAAGGAAAAACAAGATGTGGATTCATCAGATATTAAGAAGCATCGAAATGATATTATACGTATTCTGGCAGATATGCCATTACAAAAGTGCATTCTTCCAGAAGAAGTGCGAAATGATATGAGGATGTTTATAGAGCAGTTTGATGTAACAGAAAGTGAATTGAAGAATTTAAGAATCCGGGGAACAAAGTCGGAGGATATTAAACAGGCGTTGAAAGATATATATTTGGATTAAAAAAATAAAGTTGTGAAGGCGACTATAGATCAGAAATGATTTGTGGTCGTCTTTTTTGTATGCCCAAATGTCTTGTTTACACGACATAACTGTAGCGTTAACACGGTCGGCATTTGGGGTTGCACGGGCTACAATATAACTGTGCTTGAGATACAGCACAGTCACTTGTGAGAGTGAGGGCCCAATATCTCTCCTTAAGAATATTTCATTTTATAAGGAGAACAACGTAATGAAGAAAACAGATTTTAGAGTAATGAACAACCAGGATGTGGAATTAGAGTTTGATGGTAAAGCAATCGCATTTATCAAGAGCCGCAAGGCGGATCATAAGATTCATGCAATGGCAGAAGAGATGATTAAGATGGCTTTAGCCATTGGCATTGAGCTGACAGACGTAATTGTGGATGGTGGAGCAAATGAGGATATTGATCGTGGATCTATTACAGATTTCTGCCAGACATTGGATAAGACTGGTGCAGTAGTAGTGTTTGTAGACAACATCTTTTCCTTTACAACAGAACCAGATGACTTATTTAAGTTTATCGACACATTGATGAATAGACCGGTGCTGCTTGTGGATATGGAACATAATCATACCTGGGCTCCAGAGTGTCCGGATGATTCTGAATCAGATGAAGAGTAGGGATTGCTCTCCTTTAAATAAAGGAACACTCCGTTTCGCGAATGTGGAATATGGAACAATCGTAAGATACGGCGATGGCAACATCGCCGGAGTGTTCCCAACAGAGCAGGAAGCATATGAGTATTTTGATTTAGATGAAACGGAGGATTGCCATGAGACAGTATGAAGGTTATGAAATCGGTCCAATCCTTCGAGAGATTCGAAAGGATAAGAGACTTACAGTTGAGGATGTTGCAGACACTGCGGGAATTAGTGTATCTACGTTAAGCCAATTAGAACAAGGTGGTAGAAATTTGAGTATGAGAAACTTGTATGTCTTGATGGATGTATATGAAACAGATGCAAATACATTGCTCAATTTAGAAGTTGCATCGGACTCAATTGATGCAAAGCTTAAAAGATTACCAGTAGAGCAGCGTCAGTTTTTGATGAAATCATTTGATTTTATGATAGAACAGGCTCTGAGGTCAGCATAGGAGGCAGCGATGAGAAAGAAAATTAGAAAAATGGACTGTATCGAATATCTTTCTGTGCAGGCTCCATTAGATAAGGTGAATATGCTTGAGGACAAGCAAAGCAGATATATACACGATTTTGCGAAAAAATCTGAATATAACATTGTTGGAAAAATCAGAAGAAATGGTTTTTCACAGAGAGATGTAGATCGTCAATGGCTGCAGATTGCTAACATGATTCGCAAGAAGCAGATTAGTGGCGTGGTAGTAGCAAATATGGCAGCAGTATCCAGCAGCCTTGCAGATGCATACTTGAAGGTGGGTGTGATTGTTGAAGCGGGCGGTGTGGTTGTAACAGTAGATGAGGGTAGATTAGACCTCAAGATTAAGGAGGTATCTTAAATATGGGTAAGAGAAGCTATGGTGAATATAATAAATTTGATGTTGTATATGCGGATTTTGGAAGAAATCCTCATGGAGTAGAAGGCGGAGTAAGACCGGGAGTGATTATTTCTTGTGATGCAAGCAATCATGATAGAGCACCACAGGTATCTGTCGTGCCATTGAGCACAAAACTAAAAAGTATCCCGGTGCACGTTGTCCTTGATCCCAAAGATGTAAGTGGATTTGGTCTCAGTAAGAAATCCGACTTTATGCCGGAGGATGCACAGACAATTTCAAAAGGCTGCATTCGAGGCAAGAGTGGTTCGATTATTGAGGACTCTGGTATGCGTGAAGAAATTGACAGAGCTTTGATTAGACAGTTTGATCTGTTACCTGTAGCTCGTAAGATGGTAATGGAGGAGCTGGCAAATGGACAACAGAACTAAGAAGACTAATAACAAAAGATTCGTTCGTTACCCGGAAGGTGCGGAGATGTATTCAATGAGCGTGTCGAAATTTATGCAGATGGCTAAGGATGCGAAGGCTTGCTATAAGGTAAATCAGTTGGTTCTTGTTAATCTGGATATCATAGACGAATATTTAGAGACATTCCGCATTGTAGATGACGAGTTTTACAAGTGATTAAGTAAAAGACGTATTAGATATAGAAGAAACATGAATTAGTATGGAGAAAAATGGGCCAAAAGCGAAAAAATGTATTGACTTTCGGTCAGACCAAAAGTATAATATAGACAAGATATGAAGGAGGCATACAGATGGCAAGAACTGGAAGACCAAAAGCAGAAAAACCTTTCGATCATAAGGTTACTGTTAAATTCAAGGAAGAGGAATACCAGATAATGGTTGAGTATGCTGAATCTCATAATCTATCCATTTCGCAATTGATTAGATTGGGTGTTGAGTTACAGATGAAACATTCATCTAACCAGTAGTACAGGCTCTTTTCTCCAGAAAGGATAGAAAGATGGCTTGTAGAAAAGACGGCAAAGGTAGAGTATTAAGAAAGGGTGAGGGTTACAGAAAAGGCGACGGAAGATATTCTTATGTGTATGTTGATCCGTTAGGCAAGAAGAGAACCATTTATGCTAAGTCATTAGTTAAGCTTCGAGAAAGAGAAGAACAACTACAGAAAGATCAGTTGGATGGTCTTGATGTCTATGTTGCAGGAAAGGCAGATGTAAATTTTCTGTTTGATAGGTACATATCAACCAAAACAGAATTGCGTAGCACTACTTACAGTAATTACTTATATACATGGAATCACTTTATTCGTGATACATTCGGCAAGAAAAAGGTCAAAGATGTGAAGTATTCAGATGTGTTGTTTTTTTACACAGACCTGATTAACAATCAAGGGTTACAGATTAATACTTTGGAGACAATCAATACAGTATTAAGACCAACATTTCAGCTTGCTGTTCGTGACGATATAATAAGGAAGAATCCGGTGGATGGAGCATACTGTGAAGTAAAAAAACGTAATGGCGGCTCAAGAAAGAGCCGTAGAGCATTGACTGTGGATCAGCAGAGAAAGTTCATGGAGTATGTTGCGAAGAATCCGTTCTTCTATCACTGGTATCCGTTCTTTGTATTTTTGTTAGGAACCGGATGCAGAATAGGAGAGGCAATAGGCATACGCTGGGACGATATTGATATGGAGAATCGTATCATAGATATTAACCACAGCTTAACTTACTATCAGCGTGCGGATGATTCGTACAAATGTGAATTCAGAGTTTCGTTGCCCAAGACAGAAGCAGGAAATCGTAGAATACCAATGATGCAGCAGGTATATGATGTGCTTCAGGAAGAATATGACAGGCAGAAGCAGGAAGGCTTTTGCATAGAGAATGTAGATGGTATGACCAATTTTGTTTTTACAAATCGTTTTGGAATGCCACACAATCCAGCAGCGGTCAATCGTGCAATTAAGAGAATTGTAGATACTCATAATTCTGAGGAAGAGGTGGCTGCTAAAAAAGAGAAGAGAGAACCTATTATGATTCCAAGATTCTCTTGTCATATATTCAGACACACATTTGCATCGAGATTTTGCGAGAATGAAACCAACATTAAAGTAATTCAAGAGGTAATGGGACATGCGGATGTATCGACTACTATGAATATCTATGCAGAAGCAAACCCCGATGTTACCAAATCAGTAATTGAGAAATTATCAAAGAATATGGATATTTTTTAGAAAAGAGTCCTGTGATTGAACTCTTTGAAGATTGAAAATATACCTATTCATACTGTGGAAAATATGTTATACTTGCTAAGTATTGTTGTGTTTGACACAGCAATACAAGCATAAAAATAAAAAGACGTATTTTAAGGCGAATGACATCTTTTGGACGCACAAAAGTAAAAAAAACGTCCATAAGTAGGGAAGAGTATGAAATCCGGAAAAGCCCATTTTACAAGGGATTGCAAGGATTTGAAAGGATAAGTAAAACTTCCAAAAAAATTTCCAACGATGAAGTCCTTAGATGGTGGAAGCAAGGAAAATAAGGCGTCTAAGAGTAATTCGGCAGAGAATTGCGACCAGATTGCGACTGTTGAGGAAAAGATTGATTTCTCAAATGTAAAGATTGAACCATTGTTTGAGGAAACAGTTGATTTTGATACATTCTCAAAATCAGATTTTAGAGCAGTTAAGGTTAAGGAATGTGTTGCAGTACCTAAGAGCAAGAAACTTTTACAGTTTACGCTTGATGATGGTACAGGTGTGGATATAACAATCCTTTCTGGTATTCATGCGTATTATGAACCAGAAGAATTAGTTGGAAAAACATTGATTGCCATCACAAACCTTCCACCTAGAGCAATGATGGGAATTGAATCTTGTGGTATGTTACTTTCAGCAGTAAATAATCTTAAAGATTCAGAGGATGAAGAACTCCATCTTCTTATGGTGGATAACCATATTCCAGCAGGAGCGAAATTATATTAAAATAAAGAGAACACGCTAAAGAAATAGGACTTCCCAATATAAAAGTGAGGAAGTCCTATTTTCTATATACATTTCTTTGATGTATTTATTATTTTATCTTTCCAATCAATAACATTCTTAATTGATAATTTTTCTTGCGCTTTTATGAATGTTGTAATATATGTGTAGTCGATGTTATCATTTGAATCCACAGGAAGACGTATTTCCATATTTTTTAATACATTTTCATTAAACGAAGATTGTCCCCATGCAAAATTTTGAAATGCTTTTCTCATTACTGTTAGAAGATAGCAAGCAAGCTCTGGATTTAATTCACAGTCACGATAAGACATAACTTTGATTTTATCACCAGTAAAGTAAGGCTTTTCTTGATAGAATATAGTTGCTGTATCTTGTCCAAATGAAATTGTTTTTGCAGGATTAAGATAACATTCATCTTGTGTTATGTATCCTCGAATACCATTGTTTAAACTGCTTCTTACAACGTATGGATATTTGCCACCAAATGTTACTGTGTTTGCGTTAAAACGCTTTTGGGGACTTGATATATCAAATAGCCTTTCATTGCCTTCACCAAGTTTATAAACTTTATACTTCACCTTATTATCTTGGAATTGTTTTATAGTGTCTTTCTCGGATGAATTTAATTCATAACTATCTAGTCCGCTTATTGATAAATAAGCGGAAAGTTCGCGTATACAAGTTTCCATAAAATCAAAGTCAATAGTATCTTGTGCTATTATAGGTAATGAAACTTCCATATTTAAAATATCAACTCTAGTCATTTTAGTGGAATAATCATAATTTCCAACCGTTTTTTTCTTTAATAATGTACTTAAATATAAAAGTGAATACCTATTCCACTTTTCGGAATATGGGTACATTCCTTGTACGTGAGGATATCCAATAAAACCACCTTCTTGGTAAAAAAAGTATCTGGACTTTTAGTACCTGTATCACTGAATGTAATAATATTCTTTTCTGTTGGAGGTAGATTAGAAAATCCTGCTCTTCCATGATTTTCGGATGTATTAGTTACAACAGGATTTTTACCATCAATGTCAAAAAGTTTTGAATTTGTTAATTTGTATGCTTTTGTAGGATGAATGTCAAACAGTTTCTTAATGGCAAATGGTTGATACGATGTCACTGATTATCTCCTCCTTTTAATATGCAGTCTACTTTCCAACTTAGAAATTCTTTTACTGTGTTTTTAAAATCATCTTGTGAAGGAAAATCGGCATTGGGTTTATGTTGTGTCAAAGTCCAGTCATCTCCGTTTAGAGTAATCGTATCTTCAATGTATTCTTCTTCTGAAAAATATTTAAGATATGATTTTCCATAAAGGACGAGATTTACAATTTCATTATATCTCTCGTTTGCGTGGTCTGTATTTCGTAAATTAACTTCTTGGCTTGATTTCTTCTTGTTTTGTCTTGTATAACCATCGTTTGAAAAATCTATAAACTTAACAAGTTGTTTTGTGTCATGTGGAACGCCTATGTTAAATACATATATGGCAGTTTGAACACCAGCTTTTCCGTGAAAAATATCTGACATATGGATGCTTGCAACAAGAGTATTGTTTTCTAATATTCTTTTTGTATAAGGTAATCCATTTCCACTTCCTGCATTTTCTTGAATAAGGATAACCGCATGTCCACTGTTCATTAGTTTAAGAGCCTTCTCTACAAATATAAATCCTTTTCCTTGAGCGGAATATGGTGGATTTAGCAAAAATACGTTGGCAGGATACTTCTTTCCATTTAATTCGCCTTGTTCATAGTTTCCACTATATTCTGTCAAACTATCTTTATGAATAATATTAGAAGAGCCATCTCCCATCAGAATCATATTAAGCACTGCTAACAAATAAATATCAGAACGCTTTTCGATACCAAGAAGCTGTTCACATTTTATTTTTACAATCTTTTCATCTAGTTCTTTAGGACTTTTTATTCTTTCTTGTGCGTCCTTAATCATGATGTAACTCTTCGATATGATGACAATGCACCGGATGTTGTTGTAGCAACTCT
>ERZ791575.110-NODE-110-length-41695-cov-3.465250_pt1 | contig 41695 bp, 70 predicted proteins | sample MGYA00509970_ERZ791575 | MGnify/ENA primary metagenome ERZ791575 (study PRJEB30046, sample SAMN00791935) | human gut metagenome | study: EMG produced TPA metagenomics assembly of the A metagenome-wide association study of gut microbiota in type 2... | reverse complement strand
ATTAAATACTTATGAATTAAATAATAATTATGCTTTTCCTAAAGGAAAAGTTAGTTCATGCTTTTCTCCCGAAAAGGCGGTCGTGCAAAGCGATGTTAAATATCCGATAGAGGATGTTCCGTATTTGGTCGGTCAATATGCAGAACCATACACGTTAGGGAGCCGAATAATCGACCTAAGAAACATTATTCAATATTTTATCAGCAGATACGAAGAAGAATCGGATATAAGGCATATAGACGTATCAGACAGCGCAATTAAGAGTATCGTCGATGCATATTTTCATCCGACCGGTAAAGTAGTTGATTGTGAAGCAGAAGATTATATGTGGATGATTGACGATTACTTCGCAACCGATTACAAGATGAATGGCAGACGCGTGTCTAAGAGCTTGCAGCATTTCTTTTCCGGGAAAATCAGAGAGAATATTTACATGAAGCGAATATAAAAATTTTGGAAAGGAGTGGCAGATGTGAACGGAATTGAAATAATAGAAAACATTGCTAAAGACATAAGGAATAGAGAAGATAAAGATATGGCTATGGCATTTACAAATGTTATAGGTACGTTGCTGGTGGCTAACGGAGTCACAGTAGAAACTTCAAAATATGAACTTAGAAACGATTTTCAGCAAGACAAGAACAAATACATGATTGAGAAAGAATACGGAATCATTATTGAAGGACTTGATTTCACGGAACACGACAAAGAGTTTAAGGATGAGATAAATAGTTTGAAAGAGAGCATCAAGGAAAGAAATTCTTATATCAAACAACTTAAACACGATTCTGATGAATTCAAAGAAAACAACGCGACTGTTGAATTGCCTTTTGACGCAATTGAGGTAGCAAATTTTCTGATAAATGAAGAATACGAATGCGAAATACCATTTACCGGAAGAAAAAGGAAGTTGAGGTAACAGTCCGCAAAATTAGCACAGGAGAAACAGAATCAGTTAAATACCATTGTTTATATCACCCTGTTTTCGGATATGACAAAGATGATATACAAAATGTCGAGAAAATAACTGATGAATTGATTGATAAATATGGGGAGGAAGAATGAAACTGATAGTTGGAAATAGCGTATATGAAATGAATGCAGAGCAATTAAAAGCTGTTTTACATGTTGCAAGCAAACAGGTTCCGTTTGGAATATATGCAGTAAAGAAAGACGGAATTTGTGAATTACACAAAGACAAGTTTGATACAAAATTCAAACTGCAACAAGCGGTAAAGGAATATGCAGAAAAAGGATTTAAGGTATATTACAATTCAAAATAAAAAAACAGAGGTAAAATCATCATGAAAGAAAGAGTAAAAATTATTACGGACGGAGAAAAAGCAGAGGTTTACATTGATGGTAAAAAGGTAAAATGCACCGATATGGAATTGCATTTTATCGGTCATGTAAACGAGAAACCTATGATTACCGTAGATGCTCAATGGCATAAAACTGATGAAAATGGAAATGTGATTCTGAATGAAGATAAGACAGAAGTGTTGACAGAGGGAATCAAGATAAATTGTTAGGAGTGATATTATGAAGATAACAGAAATGAATAAATGCATTGAAAAGATGCGGGAGTGCTATCCGTTTGAGGATGACAAAACAGAAATATGGCTTAATAATAGAAATAAGGTTGCCACTATAGAAGTTTGCCTTAGAACAAAAGACTTAAATGGTACAGAAATCGAAATGACAAGACCGATTGACAGTTTAGAGAAAGACATAATCGCTTTTTAACAAAATAAAATTACCGGCTAACAACAGGAGTTAGTTGCTACCCTAGAAAAATTATAGGCAGAGATTTCTTTCCGGCATCTCTGCTTGAATGAGCGGAGGTGCTTTTTTCTATGGCATCTAAAGAACTAATCAACACAGTAAATCAATATGACAATTTTATAAAGACACATCTTGTCGATGAATCCGTAATATCTGCCTACGTTGAAGCCTGTAAGGTAGCTATAAATGGTGAAAAGGATATCGAGTATGGGTTACAACTCACAAATCGGTCTAAGGGCATTATAGAGCGTTTCTGTATGGATAAAACAGGCGGTACGATATGGGATTTGGAGAAGTATGCATTTGCAAATAAAACCAATTATGATTTGATTGAGCAGTATTACAAGCCTGTGTTGCTTGAAGCACAAAACATGGTTGTAGATAGCTATTTTAGGTGTCTCGAAAAGAAGAGAGAACCTAAAGAACGGTTCTATATGCCGAGGAAAAAGTGCTTTGACAAAATGGGACTAATGCTTGCGTTGCAAGGAATGATTGATGATAAATACGACATACTTTGTATATCCGGAGTTCCGGGATTTGGTAAAACCACAACAGAGAAATTCTTTAATTCCGGTGTTATCGGATGGTTTCCTCGTGATTACAGTTTGTTCTACTCACATAGTGGAGATATTACGAGAATGTATTATGACGGAGTGTACGATATTGTTACAAACAACGATGAATATACGTGGAATGAAATCTTCCCGGATTTAAGAGTAACAAGCACAAATGCAAAAATGGAGCAGTTTAACGTCGGAAAGTACAAGCCGTTTCCGTCCATGCAATGTACGTCGGTAGGTAGTAAGAATGCTGGTAAGGTTCGTGCATCTAAGTTTCTTCTTGTTGATGATATGATCGGTGGTATCGAAGAAGCATTAAATCCTACGATTCTTGATAAGCTGTGGGATAAATATGCTGTGGATGCTCGACAGAGAAAGACACAAGATACAGACGGAAAGCCATGCAAAGAAATTCACATTGCGACACGATGGTCCGTAAGAGACGTTATCGGAAGAATACAAACTATGTACGACGGAAATCCAAGGGTTAAGGTTATTGCTGTGCCGGATGTGGACCAGAAAACCGGAGAAAGCAATTTCAATTACGAGTATGGAGGATTTACAAAAGAGTTTTTTGCAGATCAGCAGTTATTGATGGATGAAATATCGTACAGGTGCTTATACAAGCAAGACCCAATCGAACGTGAGGGATTGTTATTTCCAGATGATAAAATCAGACGTTATCTTAACTTACCACACGGAGAACCGGAGATTGTCACAGGTCAATGCGATACAAAGGGAAAAGGTACGGACTATTTTGTGTTGCCGGTGTTACAGAAATACGGAGAAGATTATTATTGCGTTGATTGTGTCTGCAATAATACGGCAGATTATGAGGAACAATACAGAAATGCGGCGGCGGTTCTTATAAATAACAAAGTGCAAGAATGTGAGTTTGAGCGAAATGCCGGCGGCGATCGTGTAGCAATGGAAGTGAATAAGAGAGTTGAGGCGGCAGGTTGGATATGCAATATCACAGATGTTCCAACGGAAACGAACAAGGAAGCTAGAATTTTTCAGTGTTCCAGTTGGATATTGCAACACGTTATTTTTAAGGATTCATCCATGTACAAGCCAAATGAACCATACGGAGTAATGATGTCGTTGCTAAAGCGATATTCGGTTTCCGGCAAGAAACAGCTTGATGATGTGCCGGATGTATTCTCTAACTTTGCACTAAGAGTTACACAGGGAAATAGAGTGTCTAAAGTAGAAGCTACAGCAAACCCATTCAGGAGGTAATTATGACAACAACAGAATATTTATTTCAAATTCGTAAATACGACATAAAAATAGACAGAAAGATCTCTGAAAAAAATAGGCTTCGTGAAATTGCTACCTCGACAGGCGGAATGAATGAGGGAGAAAGAGTTAAGTCATCAACAAAAAGAGATCAGCTAGGAGAGACAGTTGCGAAGATCATAGACAAAGAGAAAGAAATTGACAAATTGATTGATGTGTATGTTGCCAAGAAGCAGACAATAATAAATCAGATAGATCAGATTGAGGATATGAACGAATATGAGATATTGCATCTGTACTTTGTTGACGGATATACGATTAAGGAATGTGCAAAAATCAAGGATTGTAGCACAAGAAAGATAGATGCGTTGAAATCAAAAGCAATGAAAACATTTGAAAAAATGTTTGGAAATACATATTTGCGCAACATTGCGTGATTTTGCGTATGTTTTCGTATTGCTTCGCTATGGTACATAGTTTATAGTAATACTCGAAAAGTTGTCTTAATACTTTCATTTCTTCATGGAAACACCCCTTAAGAGCATCGTGGTTACACGGTGCTTTTTTAATGCAATTTTATACAGGAGCAAAAATGAAAAAAACTATATACTGTCCTAGATGCAAACGTAAAGTTGGCACATACGATGGGCGGTCAACATTTACAATGACATATAAGTGCCGGAATTGTGAGAAATATATCACATACAGTCCGACAGATGGAAAAACAAAGATAAAATCAACCCCGCAAAGAGAAGTATCAAGCGGAATTACAATAATCTAGGTGAAATAATGAGAAATACGATGTATTTACAAGACCTTGTTCATGGTCGATATGGACGGAAAATTGCATATACAAACGCGGAAGAGATAAATTCCGGAAATGTAGTTAAGGTAATTGGTAATTGCATCGGAACATTCAATTTTAACAAAACGATTATTAAATACCTGTGGAATTACTACAAGGGAGATCAACCGGTTTTATACAGGCAGAAAACAACGAATGGCGATATAAAAAATGTCGTTGTGGAGAATCATGCATATGAGATCGTGCAGTTCAAAGTCGGACAGACGTATGGCGAGCCTGTACAATTTATTAGTCGTGTCGATGATGATAGAGTAAATAAAGCTGTCGATGCGCTTAACGATTATATGGCAGATGCAAATAAGCAGGAAAAGGACATCAAAGCTGGAGAGTGGCAATCGGCAACCGGAACGTCGTTTAAGGCAATCATCCCAAGAAAAGGTGAGATTCCATTTATTATTACCGCACCGACACCGCTTAATACTTTTATGATTTACAACGAGAACACGGAGGAACCGGTTCTTGCTGTTCAAGAATTGAAAGACGAAGATGGAAGATGGTACAAATTAGCGTTTTCCGATACGATGTCTTTCAAGATTATGGATGGAAATGTGGTTGAGACCAAGCTACACACATATGGCTCTATTCCGATTGTGGAGTTTCCGAATAACCATGAAAGAATCTCGGATATCGAGTTGGTGATCGGATTGCTTGATGCAATCAACAATATGCAGTCGAACCGTATGGATAGTATTCAGCAGTTTGTTGAGTATTGGGTTAAATTCGTGAATTGTGAAATCGACACAGAAACATTTGAGAAAATGAAAGAATCTCATGCGTTAGTCGTTAAATCAATCAACAAGGATAATAAATCTGATGTCGACATTATGACACAAGAGCTTAACCAGACACAATGCCAAGTTGCCAAGGAAGATTTACTTGATAATGCGCAAGCAATATTAGCAATACCGAATAGAGAATCGCAAAATTCCGGTGGAGATACACAAGGAGCCGTATCTTTGAGAGCTGGCTGGGATTTCTCAAAAGCAAGGGCAAAGCAAAAAGACCCGATTGTTAAATCTGCTGAAAAAAGGCTTGCTATGGTAGCGTTAAGCGTTTTGAGAATATCTGGAAACGATTTGAAATTATCAAAAAGAGATTTTGATGTTCAGATAAGCCATAGTCCACTTGATAATCTATATACAAAGACACAGGCACTTGCACAGATGCTACAAGCTGGCATAAACCCAAGAATAGCGATTGCTACTTGCGGATTGTGGGGCGATTCTGAAAAGACATTCTTGCTGTCGAAGCCGTATCTCGATAACATATACAAAACCATCGACGATGCACAAGAACAGTTTGAGAAAGCACAAGAAATATTAAATAACAATAAAAAGGGAGCAATTACCGAGTAATCGGCAGTTGCTTTTTTATTTATAAAAATTAAGCACCTATGCGGTAAATAGGAGAAACTCGGCAGGAGCGACCTGCGGTATCAAAAGCGTGAGTTTTACGGAGGTAATTATGACAAGAGACGATGTATTAAAACTGTTTCCGGATGCAACGGACGATCAGATCACGAATCTGTTGAATCAGAACAATTCAGAAGTTGCGACGGAAAAGAACAAGGCGAAGCAGTACAAGGAAAAGGCTGGCACAGCGGACGAGTTACAAAAGAAACTCGATGAATTGGAAGCTGGAAACCTATCCGAAATCGAAAAGGCAAACAAAGCCTTGGATGCGGCTAATCAGCAGATCGCAGAGTTACAGAAAAACAATGCAATCAGAGATCAGAGAGAAGCGGCAATGACAAACTTCAAGATTACTGCGGAGCAGGCAAAGACAGTCGTTAAGGATGATGGAAGCCTTGATTATGAATCCCTTGGAAAGATTATGTCCGACAAAGAGAATGCCGCGGCACAGGCAAAGGAAAAAGAAATCGCCGGAATGCAAGATGTTCCTGGTGGTGGAAGTGCTGGCGGTGAAGGAACAAAGACAGAAGCCGAAAAAATAGCTGAATCACTTGTTTCAAACAATACAAAAAGCAATGACGTTTTGTCACATTATTTAGGAGGTAATTAAACATGTCAAATATGCAGTTTGATAAGACTACTTATGCTGGCGATGTTCAGATTGTTAAGAGATCGCCAAAAGAAGCTATCGCCATGACACTTGATTTTTCGGATGTCACAGCAAAAACAAGCGATGGCAGAAAGATTGTAAAGGCCGGAACGCCAATCGGAAAGACTGGAAAGGTAGATAACACAGCAACAGTTATCGGTATCTTGCAATTCGACGTAACAGAGGACAGACCACAGGGAGTAATACTTAAAAAGGCATATATCGATAAGAGCGTTGCAGAGAAACATTCTGGAGTAACATATGCCGAAGGTGTAACGACAGCACTCCCGATGATTGTGTTTGAGTAATACAGGAGGTAAAGAAGATGTTAATCAACGAAGTATTAGATAGTAAGTCGATTGCACTTACTGCCACAGAAAACGCTAGTAACCAGATTCCATATCTTGGACTTCAATGGTTCCCAGAGAGAAAGAAGCAGGGACTTGATCTTAGCTGGATTAAGACACATAAGGGATTGCCTGTTTCACTTGCACCATCAAACTTTGATTCAATTCCTACTCTTCGTGCGAGAAAAGGACTTGCAAAGGAAAAGACACAGATGGCGTTCTTCCGCGAAGGAATGGAAGTTGGCGAGGAAGAAATGCTGGAAATTGAGCGTATTCAATCAGCAGATGATCCGTACCTTGCAAGTGCGTTGGCAAGCGTATATGACGATACAAACAATCTTGTAAGCGGAGCAGAGGTTGTACCAGAGCGAATGAGAATGTCACTTCTTGCAACAAATGCAGGACATCCTGTAATTGCTATCGAGAGTGATGGTGTACAGTATGCTTACGACTACGATAAGGACGGAACATATGCATCTGATCACTATGCAAAGCTGTCTGGCACAAGCATGTGGAGTGATACAACAAATTCAAAGCCACTTACAGACCTGAACAACGCAAGAAAGAAGCTGCAGAAGCAAGGCAAGATTGCAAAGTATGTTCTTATGAATAGCAATACATTCCAGTATCTGCTTGAAAATGCACAGATCAGAAATTCTATTCTTGCACAGAATATTACAGCAACCATCGAGGTTGACGATGATACTGTAATTTCTGTTGTGCAGAAGAGAACGAAGCTCACAATCGTTCTTTATGACAAGATGTATAAAGACGAAGCCGAAACAGAGCATTACTTCTATCCGGATGATAAGGTTACACTTCTTCCAGAAGGAAATCTCGGTAATACGTGGTTTGGTACCACACCGGAGGAAAGAACTGCAAGACAAGTTGCAGATGTCGATGTTACGCAGTACGGAACAGGTATTACTGTTGCAACAAAGGTTGAGTATGGACCACCAATGAAGATGTCTACGTTTGCATCAGAAGTTGTCCTTCCATCTTACGAAAACATGGACAGCACTTTTGTTTACGAGGTTCATTCGGAAGGGTAAGGAGGACGCCATGAAGTATCCGTATATTGTTATTAAGGATGGCGTTTGGTATAAGGCTGGTGACGAGGTGCCGGAAGATAGCAAAAATCCGGAACCGCCTAATTATATGGCACCACCAACGTCAAACTATACAAAGACAGAGATCAATCGTATGTCTACTTCTGATCTGCAAGGTTTGGCTAAGATGTACGGAATTGACAACTCGGAAGAGATCAGCGGTTCAGAATTAAAGAAGATTCTGATCTCAAAATTCGGATTGTAGGAGATAAGAAATGACAACATTAGAGCAAGTCAAAATCAGATTGAAACAATTTCATATGGATAAGGACGAAGCCGGAAAAGATGTTGTTGTTTACGATTCCCCAGAAGAAAATCCGATTTTAGAACAGCTTATAGCACAAGCGGAACAGGACATAATCGGCAAACGTGCTTACCCTAGCAGTTATACAGAAGATATGATTGCAGACGATTTGAATAAATTTCAAAGCGTTATCGTCAATCTTACTGTTTACGATCATTCGCAAGCCGGAGAAGAATTTATGTCTACTTATAGTGAGAATGGCGTAAGTCGTAATTGGAAGAGTAGGGAAGATTTGTTTGTCGGAGTATATCCGTTTGTGTCAGCGTTATAAAGAAGATTGTGCGTTATCGTGTTTGAGGTTCGGATGCGGTAGCAGGCGGTACACATCAAGGGTGGTGGGCGGTGTACCAACTATAAGAGAAATAGGAGCTACAGAATGAAAGAGTTTTTGTTACAGACATATACAGTCGTGCTTCCAATAATGCTCGGATATATTGTCTGGCTTCTTAAGCAACAAAAGAAAGATAAGGATGCAAACAGCAAAGGAACAATGCTTCTTTTGCGTGTGCAGCTTATAGAGTACCACGATAAATACGTTGCGCTGGGGGAGATACCATCTTACGCATATCAGAATTTTTCTGAAATGTACGATGCGTATCACGCGCTTGGCGGCAACGGAATGATAACAAAAATGTATGAGGAGATTAAGCAAATACACTTAAAGAACGGAGGTAAAGAATAATGCAGGAATTATTAAGCAACGCAACATTATTACTTGCGGTGGTTGGAGGTTTGGCATTTGTTGTGTCTGTAATTACGCAAGTAATTAAGGACATCTTTAAGAGTGTACCAACAGACTTGGTTGTATTTGTGCTTTCAATCGCTCTTACTGTAACAGCGTTCATCGCTTATATGCAGTATATCAAAGCTGAAATGCTATGGTATATGATTGTTGCATCCGTAATTGCAGGATTTATTGTTGCCTTTGTTGCTATGTTCGGATGGGAAAAGCTATCCGAACTATGGAAACGGTTTGGTAAGGATGTGAAGTAAATGTCGTTGGAAATCAACAAGCAAAAGATGATGTATTCACTTAGCCTTGGATTGCAGCCGCAGTACAGACGTGACGATGATGGGAATATCATATATACCGGCTATACGGACGATGATGGCACATTTATTCCATATTTGGATGAAGATGGCAATAAGATACCAGAAGTAACAGGAGAACCGATTGAAACATATACGGAGCCTGTTATTTTTTATTCATCTATAAGCAATAAGTTAAGCGAAGCAACCGCAAAGGAATTTGGTATTGATGATTCAACCAACTATGCACAACTTGTTACAGACAAAAACGCATTTCCGCTTGTAGAAGGTGCGCTGATATGGAAGCGGTCGGAAGTTGGATATAAGGACAATGAAAAGACAATCATTGATTCAACGTCAGCAGATTACATCGTCAAAGGTGTGGCAGATGAAGGATTGACAGTTGACCTTTATTTGCTCCGTAAGAATGTGAAGAACGCAGAGTAGGTGATGGAATGGCACGTAAAAAGACAATCAGTATGAATTGTCTGTCTCAATCAAGCATTCAAAACGCGATAAAACAGCTTAGAGACTACCAAAATAGTTTGGCGTATAAATGTCAGATGGTGGCTCAAAAGTTAGCTGAAAAAGGCGTAGAGATTGCGAGAGTACAGATTGCAGACCTTGATGCGATATTTAATCAAGATTTGATTAAAAGCATTCACTCTGAATACGATGGAAGTGTCAAGGGTGGCGGTGTATGGGCGGTTGTGGCTGGTACAGATCATGCGATGTTTGTTGAGTTCGGAACAGGAATTGTAGGTCAAGAGCATCCTTATCCGGGAGAATTGCCGGATGGAGTAACGTGGGATTATGCGAGCGGTAAGACAATTAGACAGGCTATGCAAGACATAACTATAAATGGAGATACATTTGTTAAGGCTGGCAAATATTATTGGACTTACATCGGAGATGATGGAAAATTGCATATCACAAAGGGTATGCCAAGCAGACCTTTTATGTATTATACATCTCTTCAACTCATGAAGTTAGTTGAGAAAACTGTAAAAGAGGTATTCAAGAATGGTTGATAACACTTGGGCGTATGAAAATGAAACAAAGGTTTTGGGTATTCTTAATTCATATGCCATTCCAAAGCTGAGAAAAAAATTCCCAAATATGAAATGGCAACAAGGGGTTACAATTACAAACCTTGAAAGCAGATTATCGAAACCAACATTTCCGACAATTTACGTTCACGAATTGCCCGGAACAGAGCAAGGACTGACGTTGAACGGTCAGAATATCAACGGAGTTTTAACCACGTTTGAGGTTCAGACATTTACAAATACGTCACAATACGATGCGAAGCTTATGCTTGCGATAGTCGCAGACGTATTTAAGACTATGAGGTTTGAGGCAACGTCAATGCCGGAATTTAAGCCTAACGGAACAGTATATAGGAGCGTTGCAAGATTCAGAAGAATACTCGGAGCAAATGATAGATTGATGGATAAATAATTTAAGAACATGTTTTTGGTTCTTTTTTTATGCATATTTTTAAGGAGGTATAAACATGGCAGCATCAGAAGTAGCAGGCGTAAGTACGCTTGGCGTAGTATTTTGTTATGCAGTAGAAACAGAAGCTGGAGTAAAGCCTACAACAGGCTGGAAGGAACTTAGCCGTATCAATAGTATTGATGCAATCAGTAGTGACCCGGAAGCTATTGACGCATCTGCACTTAAGGACAAAAAGACAAGAAATATTCCTGGCAGAGATACTGTATCTGATACAGTACAGGTTACTGTCAATAAGACGGACGCAACAATCAAGGAATGGAAAGATTGCATCTCTGCATACCAAGGACTTGATGGCGGTAAGAGAATGTGGTTTCAAGAGATCACACCTGGTCTTACCAACGCGGAGTTTTATGTAGCAGCACCGCCAAGCGGACTTCCAAAGACCGCAAAGGAGCAGAACGGATTGCTTACAATGGAGATTCCACTTGTTGTAGATGAAATGATGGATGATGCGGTAGCAATTCAACCAGCGGGGGAATGATAAGCCAGTTACAGACAAATAAAGCAAAGGCTGTTGTAGCTGGCGATAGTGATAAAACAGCCGACGATTATTCATCATATTTTGCTGAATAATATAATTTATTGCACAGAAAGGGCGGGCTTCGGTCTGCCCCTTTCCTATGTGAAAGACATAGGAGGAAAGGTAAAAGGTATTAAAAAATGAAAACAATTACAGTTGATAACAAGGAATATAAGTTAAAGTTTGGCTTTGAATCTGTCGAGGTTGGAGACTTGGTTCAGAAGATGTTCGAGATTAAGTCTGGTACATATGCAGTGCGATCTATGCAAGCTGGCAACGAGCTTGTGGTTGCAATGCTTGACAGTTCTTCACAGATGCTTGCAACAATCCCTAAGATTTGCGCATTGGCGTTCTACGCTGGTATGCTTGCAAACAATCCGGTGTCAGAGGATGAAGCTAAAACTTTGTTAAAGAAATATATGGAGAAGGAAAAGCTGTCGTTCACAGACGTTTACAACGACGTCGTATATCCATGCATGGAGGATGATGGTTTTTTCTTGATGAGCGGAATCGACAAAATTATCGAGACAATGAATCGGTCGCTGAATCCGGAGGAACAGGAGAATCCAAAGGTGGTTCCGCAGAATCAAAAGAATCCAACTTCAAAAGCATCCACGAAGTAATATGGAAGGGTTTTTTTCCATCTGCATATGCGATGGGAATATCCTATGAGGATTTTAAGCATATGAACCCTAAAGAACTAGAATATGTAAAAGACGGATATATTAAAAAAATCCAGCAAATTGACTACATGAATTGGTTGAATGGGCGATATACGATGCAAGCAGTAGCGGTTGCGATAGAAGCAAACTTCGCTAAAAATCCAAAAGGAAAATACTACGAGGAACAATTCTTAAGTCGCATAGAAACCGAAGAAGAACGGGTAGAGCGACTTCGTAAGGAATTTGCTCTAAAGATGGCTACTATGCGTGAGAATTTTAATTTAAGGAAAGAGAAGCAAAGACTTGAAAAGATTACAGACGGTGCATAATTCGCACCGTCTTTTTTACTATGTGACAGAATGACAGAAAGTTGGTGGAATCGTGGCAACGGAAATTGATAGCCTTCAAATTAAAATCGGAGCGGAAGCTCAAAAAGCGAATAACGAAATCGAAAAACTCATAAATAAATTGGGTGTTCTGTCTAAATCCCTTGGTAGCGTAGACACAAAAGGTCTGCAAAAGCTCGCAAGTGGTGTAAATATCCTTAGTGGCGCAATGCAAAGTTTCCAAGGCGTGAAACTGTCCGATTTTACGAGAATTGCCAAAGGAATACAGAAATTTGAAGCGGTTGATGGAACAAAGCTATCGCAGTTATCAAGCACGTTGACACCGCTTGCAAGTGGAATTGCAACGCTTAGCGGTTTAAATTTTGACAACAAAGGTCTTGTGAATTTTATAAATTCAATTACAAGGTTGTCAAATTCAAATGTGAGCGGACTTAACTCCGTGAATTTTGCACAGTTAGGGTCGAACATAAATCAACTTACATCTGCGCTAAGTAGTTCTAAAAGTGTTGCAAGCAATACTATTCAAGTTGTAAATGCGGTGTCGAGATTAGCAAGTGCCGGAGCAAATGCACAGGAAACAAGCACAGCATTACCGCTTTTAGGTGCAAACCTTAAAAGACTTATAAATTCATTGTCAAAAGCTGGCGTTGTATCAGAGAATACAATACAGTTTGCATCGGCGTTAGGGCTTCTTGCATCTGCTGGAAACAGAACTGCACAGACCGCCGCAAACCTTGATGCGCTTGCAGAAGCATTGAAGCGGTTTATGCAAACAATGTCAACCGCGCCGACAGTAAATGCGAATATTATCCAAATGACACAGGCAATCGGACAACTTGCGTCGAATGGAAATCGTGTCGGTGGTGTGACACGCGGACTTACATCATCGCTTAATAGCTGGGGAAATTCCGCAAGAAAAGCATCTAGGCATTCATTCAACCTTGCATCTGCAATCGGTAAAGTGTATGCGACATATTGGATGCTGTTCCGTGCGCTGGGCGTATTCCGTAAAGCAATAGATATAAGCGGTGCTTTGACAGAGGTTCAAAACGTCGTATCGCACAGCTTCGGACCATCTATGGATAAGGTCGAAGAACAGGCTAAGAGTGCGATTTATACGCTTGGAATGTCCGAATTGTCATTTAAGAAATATGCATCAACATATCAATCAATGGGTCTTGCTATGGGTATTACCGCAAAACAGGTCGGAGATGCGAACAACTTCCTTGCAAAATCCACAGATGGCTATGTACAAGCATCCGATGATATGGCAGATGTGTCTTTGAATCTGACTAAGTTGGCTGGTGATATTGCATCATTCTATGATAAGTCACAGGCTGACGTTGCGGAAGATTTACAAGCGGTATATACCGGAATGGTCGTTCCGCTTCGTAAATATGGACTTGACCTTACACAGGCAACATTGAAGCAATGGGCGATGAATAATGGCATGAATGCAAATATTGATTCGATGTCGCAAGCCGAAAAGACAATGCTTCGCTATCAGTACGTTATGTCGCAAACCACAATGGCACAAGGCGATTTTGCAAGAACCGCTGATACATGGAACAACCAAGTGCGATTACTTGGAGAGAATTTCAAGCGACTTGGTGCTATATGGGGTAATGCCGGCATCAACATGTTAAAGCCTTTGCTTCAAGCACTTAATAAAGGCTTGGATGCGGTTATCAATTTTTCAGAAAGTATTGTTAATGCTTTAGGAGCAATATTCGGATGGAAATTGGAAATCCAACGTGGCGCTCTTGCTGATGATTTCGAGAATGCGGCAACAGGTGCAGACGACCTTGCGTCCGGCACAGGAAAAGCGGCTGATAATGCCAAGAAATTAAAGCAACAATTACAAGGCTTCGACGAACTGAATGTACTGAATACGCCTAACGATGGTTCCGGCGGTAATGGTGGCTCTGGTGGTGGTGGCGGTGCATCTTCCGGTGGTTCAAGCGGTGGAATGAAGTTTAATGTCACAGAGACAGACGGACTTTACAAGAGTGCCATTTCTAACCTTAGAGGACTCGGAGAATACATCGGAATAAATCTGACGAAAGAACTTGAAAGCATTGATTGGGATAGTGCTTACAAGGGTGCGGAGAATTTCGGTAAAGGATTGGCGGACTTTTTAACAGGCCTTATATCTCCACAACTTTTCTATGCAACAGGAAAAACTATTGCAAATTCATTAAATACTGCAATTACTGCATCGCTTAGTTTTACAGACAACTTTGATTTTGACGATCTTGGGTTGTCTATTGCATCCGGAATAAACGGATTTTTCCAAAACTTTGATTTTAAGAAGTTTGCAAAAGCTATCAATGGTTGGGTAGACGGAATCGAAGATACAGTATTCACAGCACTTAAAAATATATCTTGGTCGGATGTATTAAAGGGTGGTGTTGACTTCCTTACCGAATTAGACCTTGACACAGTTGTAATTGCCATCGGTGCTTTTAAGTGGATGCATGGCGGTAAAGAAATAGCCGCAGGTGTGTTAAAGAATTTGCTTGCAAAGGAAATATCAACAGGAATTGGCGATAAAACCATTCCTATTAGCAAAGCAATTTCTATCTCAATTACAACCGCAGTAGTTGGTTTCAAAGTTGGAAATTGGTTATACGAAAATACATCGTTCAGTAAGTTTGCAGACTTGGTTGCAAAGTGGCTTGTAGACAAAGAGGGAAATGTAAACATTGCAAAGGCGATTGGCCTTACGATTGCTTCTCTTGGCGTTGCGATTACTGCTGTCAATCTTACATCGGCTGCAAAAAATGCAATCACAAATGCGATAGTTACTCATTTTGCATCTTCTTCCGTAGGAAATGCGGCAGGCTGTGGTTTGCTTAGCGGAATGGCGGCTTACTTTAAGACAAGCGCCGCAACAGCTTCTTTGGGGCAAATAGGAATTGCCATTGCTGCAGGTCTTGGACTTGGAGAATTGATCGGGAAACAAGTAAATACAGGTCTTGCATCTCTTGCAGAATCACTTGGAGACAGCGAATTGGCTTCATATTACAAAGAATATGATACTCCGTTTAAAGCACTTGCCGGATTATATCAGACAGTAAAAGAAGGAGAAACTGATTGGGCAACAGAAATCGAAAACAGAAAAAAAGCGATAGAAAATGCTAACGAACAAATTGAAAAATTGCCACCATCAGTGCAAAGAGTGTGGAAGACAGTAGCTCAAGGAGAGAAACCACTTAAAAAGACAGGGAAAACAGGAAGCGATACATTTGAACATTTGAGTGAAGCAATCGAAAAAGCTTCATGGAAGATGACTGAAAAATTCAACGGATTTTTAAAATTGATTCCTGGATATGTGGAACAAACGGGGAAAGATGTCGATGGAAAGACTAAAAACGGATTAGCCAATGTTGGAGCTTCTGTTGCAAATGGGAAAAATCAAATAACGTCGCTTGTTAAGCAGACTAAAAATAATGTAGTTTCCGATTACAATAACATGAACAACAGCGCATCTAACAGTGTCAAAAATATGTCACAGAATACGACATCAAGCGTACAAGGAATGGCTGGGTCGGTTGTAACAAGTATTCAAGGAATGGCAGGAAATTCTACAACCAATTTTTCTGTTATGAGTAAAAATGCTACAAGCTCAGCTAATGGTATGTCGTTGTCTGTGATTAATGCATTAACAGGAATGAAGAACAGTTCTGGCACAACTCTTAATGGTATGGCATCCGATATGGCACAGAAATTTGCCAAGATGAAAGCGGATTCATCAAGCGGCGGTAAGAACGTGACTAACGCATTTGTCGGTGCTTTAGCCGGACTTCGCGGTGGAGCAAATAATCAATGGGGCGGAGTTATATCTGACACCGGTTCAAATTTATGGAAAGCAAAGAAAAAAGTAGAAGATGAAAAAAGTCCTTGGGGGGTAGCCGGCTCGAATCTTGTAGATGGACTTAGAATTGGATTGTCTGACAAGTGGAATAGTCGAGGACAATATGGACTTATTGGAGGCATAGTTTCACTTGCAAGAGGATTGACATCCGCATTAAAACGTGCGTTTGGTATTCATTCTCCGTCTCGATTATGGAATAAAGAAATCGGTCAATTCTTGCCACCCGGCATCGGTTTAGGTATGGAAAGTGCCATGCCTAAGTTGTTAAACGATGCAAGCGGAATGGCTACGGATTTGACATCTGCGTTCAACACATCATTGCAGTTTACAGACCCATTGCAAGACTTGGCTGATATGTCAGCGGACATTGCATCATCAATCAATACAGATGTGGCAACAAGCACGTCGACAGTTATTGACACAGGTCGGATGTCAACAGACATTGCAAGTGGCATCGTAGATGGAATGTCGATGTCACAGGCAGATCAGAACCGGCTATTACGAGAACAGAACGAATTACTTAGACAGTTGCTTGCGAAAGATACAGGTATATCATCAAACGATATATTCGAGAGCGTGAAGCGGTCAAACAGACAAGCGTACAACCGGACAGGTACAAATCCATTGTTATATTAAGAATTTATAGGGTAGGCACGTAAATGTGTCTGCCCTTTTTATGTGAGGTGGTTAGATGGCATATAAAGGCTATTTAATTAAGATTGGCAATTACATATTTCCGCTTTCGATGATTAAGGCAGAAAGCTACAAGGCAACGAATTACGGACAAGACTTGGATTCAACACGTGATGTAAATGGAATTTTACATAGAACGGCTTTGGAAAATACTGCACCGAAAGTTGAATTTGAGACACGAAATATGCTTGATAATACGCAGGTGTCAAGCATTTTTGCGAATATTCAAGCCAACTATACAAATGCAGTTGAGAAAAAAGCAAGTGTTGAAGTATATGTGCCTGAATTAAATAAGTATGTGACAAGTGATATGTACATGGCTGATTTTGAACCGACTATGTACTTTGCTGATGAAAAGGAAATCAAGTATCTATCAACAAGAATGGCATGGATTTCTTATGGAGTAAAAACAGTATGATTAAGATTTCGGAAGATATTAAAAAATTATATATCAAAGATGGAACGCCAATCGAATTAGAAGTGAAATTTAAGGATAATGCATTTCCAACGATTAAGGGTTTGGACGTGCTTTCAGAGCAAATGACATTGCACGAATCAATTTGTGAAGAAGAACAACTTAAATTCGGCGGTTGTAATGCATCCAGCTTTGAATTGACAGTATTCAATTTGAATAGCGGAATTAAAGGATATGAAATCGAGCCGGTACTTATCACCAAAAAAACAGAGATTCCGTTGGGCGTGTTCTACGTGGAAACGATTGAGAAATATGCTGGCAAAGACTATAAGAAACTGACCGCATACGATAAAATGCGGTATTTCGATGTTGATGTTAAAGATTGGTATGACAGCCTTACATTTCCTATCAGCGTTAAGAATTTTAGGGATAGCCTTTGCAATTATGTCGGAGTGGAGCAGAACGATGTCACGCTGATTGCAGATAATGTAATGCTTACCAAAGAGCTTGATTCGTCAAACGGAATCAACGGACTTTCTCTGATGAAACAGATATGTGAAATTAGCGGTGTGTTTGGTCGGATGGATAGATATGGCAAGCTTGATTATTTGTCACTTGAATCTTCTATGTTGTTGCCGGCTGATGATTTATTCCCGGCAAACGACTTATACCCATCTGCCGGAAGTGGAGATAGTGAAAATTCATTCAATATTTCTACGTCACTTATGTATGAGCATCCGCTTGTTGAGGACTTTTTCACATCAAATATCGACGGAGTAATAATCGTGGATTCAGATGGCGCACAGGTAATCACAGAGAATAACCAAAATCCATATTACGTGCAAGATAACTTCGTAATTATAGGGCAGACACACGAGACGATTATGGCACTTGCAAATGCGCTGTTGAGTAAGATATCAAGCATATCATACAGGCCGATCAATTCGTCAAAGATAAAGGGACAACCATACGTAGAGTGTGGCGATTTTATCAGCGGAGAAGTTAACGGATATGGATTTGAAGCATATGTGTTTCAACGTGATTTAACCGGAATTAAGGCACTTCGAGATGCTTATCTATGCAAAGGTAAAGAAATGCTTGAAAACGATATGAACGGTGTAACCGCACAACTTCAACGTCTGAATAAAACGACAGAGAGAGTTAAGACCTCTGTGCAAGTGACAGAAAAGGGGTTGGAATCGGAAGTTAAGCGCGCAACGGACGCAGAAAGCGAACTGTCTACAAGAATTGAACAAACTGAACAGCAAATTGTCTTACGCGTGGATTCTGCAACAGGCAAAATTGTTCAAGTATCGCTTATCGGAGATACAGGAAGCGGAACAGAATTTAAGGTTGACGCAGATAATATAAATCTGTCTGCAAGTGATGTAATCAATCTTCTGTCCGGAGGAACAATCAATCTTACAGGTAAGAATATTGCAATAACTTCTGATAATTTCAGCGTTACAAAAGAAGGAAAAATGACTTGCAATGACGCAAACATCGAAGGCGACATCAATGCAAAAACATTTAAGAGTGAATTTTATTACAATGGACAAAAGTATTCAGAAATGAGATTGTCAGCAGAAGGATATGAAGACAATGTCGGTTATTTAATTATGCAGGAGTTAATATCTATTCTTGGAGCAAAATTAAGGCACACGATAATTACACCGACGAGCGTTGGAGTATATGAAGATGGATACCCAAAAACCGGAGATTATGCTAAAGTGGAAACGGCTGGTTTCTTTACGAGCGGAACTGCATATTTGGGATCTTCGCCGGTTATTGCCTCAGACAAAAGCATCAAGATAAATATTCAGTCACTAGACACAAAAAATTCTAGTGACTTTATTTATTCCTTGAATCCTGTTGAATATAAGTACAAAGATGGCACATCCAATCGCCTGCATCACGGATTTATCGCACAGGAGCTTCACGATTCTATGCAGAGCGATTGGGGAGTTTACTGTGATGCAAATATTGACACAGGGAAAAAGGGAGGTAAGGCAATTCGATATGAGGAACTGATCGCTGACCTTGTAGCAACGGTGCAATCGCAAAACGAAAGAATTTCAGAGTTAGAGAAGAAGTTAGGAGGTAGATAGCTATGTCACAAGGATGGAGTAAGATATTCAATAGAATAAATTGGTTGAATCGACCAAGCACAAACACACCATTGAACGCAACAAACCTAAATGCTGGTGATAGTGCAATCGACAAGCTAGATGATAGAATAATAACGCTTGACACCGTTAAGGCAGATATGCAAGTCGTAAATGACATGGTTGCAGATGTGTCATTAAATAGCAATACAGGCGTTATTACTGTAACGTACAAGAACGGTTCACACGTAGATTATGATACAAACCTAGAAAAAATTGCTGTGAATTTTTCGTACGATTATGTAAATCAGAGACTTGTTCTTACGTTATCAGATGGTTCTAAACAATATGTAGATATGTCTGCGCTTATTACACAATACGAGTTCGAGGATTCTGCGACAATCGCAATTTCGATTAACGATAAAACAGGGGCCGTTTCTGCATTTATTAAAAATGGTTCAATTACTGATGCGATGCTTGAAACGGGTTATCTTGCTAAGATTACAGAACAAGCAGCCAAAGCGACAAACATGGCAAATTCAGCTACAACAAGTAGCAATTCTGCATACGACAATGCCAAGTTATCACAATCATACGCTATCGGCGGTTCAGGTGTTCGTGATGGCGAAAATACCGATAACTCTAAATATTACAGTGAACAGGCAAGCAAGAGTGCGACTGCATCTGCTAATTCTGCATCAACGGCAAGCACTAAGGCAAGTGAAGCGGAATCAAGTGCATCGTCAGCAAGTGCATCTGCAACAAAATCTGCAACGTCAGAAAGCAACGCAAGCAAGAGTGCATCGTCTGCCGCCACAAGTATGTCAACGGCAAATAGCAAGGCAAATGAAGCGGCATCAAGTGCGACATTGGCAGGCAATAGTGCTTCCACAGCCACATCTAAAGCGGCGGCTGCATCCACAAGTGCATCTAACGCCGCTACTTCCGAAGCTAATGCAAAGAAGTATTACGAACAAGCAAAGGCAATTTCTGAGTCGTTCAGCGGAGCATTGCGCCCGATGGGAACTGTCACTTTTGCAAATCTTCCGTCTGTTGGTTCTGCATCTGCCGGTGATATGTACAATATATCCGATGAATTTGTTACAACTTCTGATTTTGTTGAGGGTGCAGGAATCACAGAACCGGCAGGAAGCAATGTGTATAAGACAGTAGCCGGTAAATGGGATGTCTTAGCCGGAAGTCCTGTAACAGGTGTCAAGGGAGCAAATGAAACAAATTTTAGACGTGGAAATGTAAATATCACATGCGAAAATATAGGAGCTTTAGCGACCGATGGAGATAGCCAAGATAACACTGTCACATTCACATCTAATGATTCATTGACAGGAGATTCTACAGCTCCGGAACTATTGACGATTGGAGAAACACACGCTTCGATTTTTAGCAAAGTGTCTACTATCTTCAAAAATGTAAGATGGTTGTTGTCTAAGATGGGAACAACAGATATATCAACGCTTGGAGATGGAACTGTGACAGGAGCGTTAAGTACCCTAAGCTCGAATATAGCAGATATCAAAGGGAAATATATTGCTGGTAGTGTAGTCGTTAGAGGTGGTGAAACAGCTACAACTCCAGCTATTTCCAGTAACTATAACGGATTACGATTATATTACTATGATGGCAATAGTGGTTTGCGGCAGTCAGTAATTATACCAATTGTTCGATGTAGCATTCCCTATATGACGACAAACGGAATATTATTTGTTAGTATGTCTGTTAATTCAGATCGAACAATTACATTTTCAAATACTAATTCGAACAACTTAGTTATTACGCATATGTATGCGGTTGTAATAAGTACATAAATTTAAGTAGCATAACGATATATAGCCTAATGGCTTTATATAATTTTTTAGACCTAATGAAACATGTAGGTCTTGTTTTGATGTTTTTTAGGAGGTAAATAACCATGAACATTATTGAAACAAACTTAGAATTTGGAACATTATCAAAGAGATCAAGCACAAAGAGAATTATTCTTCACCATGCAGCAATGAATGGCTCTGTTGAAGCTGTTCACAACGTACACAAAGCTAAAGGATGGTCTGGAATCGGATATCACTTTTATGTTCGCAAGGATGGTAAAATTTATCGTGGGCGACCTGAATACGCAATCGGCGCACACGCTTCCGGTTCGAACTACAATTCAATCGGAATTTGCGCAGAAGGAAACTTCGAGAACGAAACAATGTCGGATGCACAGAAAAATGCAATTAAGGAGCTTATCGCTTACTTAAAAAGCAAATATAAAATCACAACAGTTGTTAGACACAGAGATGTCGGTTCGACAGCGTGTCCGGGAAAGAATTATCCGTTTGACTATATTACAAATGGTTCTGTTTCTGCTGACGTCAGCAAGCCGGAAAATAATCCGGTTCCAAATGTGCCGGGAAAAGATGCGATCGTGCGTAACGGACAGACGCACGCTAATAATTTTGCAGGTGCTAACATTGTAGTCGACGGAATACGCGGAACAAACACAATTAAAGCCGGAATTAAGGTTTTGCAGACAGCAATCAATCTTGATTACAAGAAAGGAATTGCTGTTGATGGCATCTGGGGTAATGGTTCTAAGACAGCTCTTGGAAGTCATTATGTCAAGCGTGGAGAAAAACAGTATATGGTTACTGCTGTTCAAATTCTGTTGATGCTTAAAGGTTATGATTGTCAACTTGAATGTCCGGGTATATTCGGCCCTAACCTTGAATCTGCTGTAAAACAGTATCAAAGAGACTATCAGCTTACTGTTGATGGAGTTGTTGGATATAATACATTTATGTCTTTAATTCATTAAGTCGATGTCTGTCGAACTTTTGAACACGATTTCGATAGAAATATCAAAGTTATAGTGCTATTATAAATATGTTCCCAATAGGAACACCAGAATCCCCCTCAATATTCTGGTCGGGGCGGTAGACAAGTGCTATCGCCCTATATTTATCGCATTCTCCCCTTAAATATTGACACAAAAGAACGTATGTTCTATAATGAGCATATGGATTTGCGAAATTATGTGTTAGGGGGTTACGACGTGGAAGAGAAGAGGAAGAAGTTGTGCGACATGATCGCGAAAAATACAAATGAGAAATTGATGGACTACTTGATTAGGTTTATTGAGTTAGCCATCAAAGAGTGGAACTGAGAAAAGGCAGAGAAAAAATCTCTGCCTTTATTTTTATATTATGCTATACAAGCCTAAAATCATTAAAATTATTAAAATTATAAACAATACAACCGAAAACCAAGAGCAAGCGTGAATGTGATTATCATATTTTTTAGATTGCCCGATTGCCAAATCTATCACAGAAATAATAAATCCTACAATAATCAAAAATCCAAAAGTGAAAAAACCAACAAGGCTGATTATTCCAGATAATGCACTCAATGGGCTTTCAGTTTTCTTTTTTTGTTTTGTATCAATTTGAATATTTCTTTGAGGTTGAAACTGTAATCCGCAATAACTGCAGAAAGCAGATCCATAAGGAATATATTGATTGCACCTAGGACATATCATATAATTATTAGATTGCTGATTATCCATATAAAATCCCCCCCTTATTATTTATTCATGCTGCGCACTATTTGCATAATAGCTTTCTGATCTGCTTCTGAAAGTGAAGAGTATAATTTGATTAGTTCAAAATGTTCGTCCGCCATTGACAAAGATGGTACTTCCGATTTCTTACCCATCATATAATCTGTCGTAACGCCGAAATATTTTGCAATTTTCTCAATTTTATCCATCTTAGGCGTAGACTTTCCGTTCTTCCAATCAGAAAACGTCATATTAGATATTCCTGTAGCTCTTGCAACATCTGCACTTTTTACTCCATTCATGTCTAGTAATTTTTGGTATATTTCGTACATTTTACGCGCACCTCCAAAATATTAAGGAAATCTTTAATTTTCTATTGACAATTAAAGAAAACCATAATATACTAGACCTAGATTAAGGAAATCCTTAAAACCTAGGCTGTTTTGTTATATTGTTATTCGACGATTTCATTATAACGGATTTCCTTAATAATTGCAATGAATTTTTAAGGAAAGGAGAAGTTTTATGTCGAAAATCAGAAAATATGGTCAATCATATTCCAAATTCGAAAAGAAATTATCTGAAAAAGGAATTACCCCTTACAGAGTAGCAACAGATCTTAATATTTCACCAATGCTTTTATCAGATTGGAAAAATGATAAGAGCAAACCGAAGTTAGACACAATGATTTTAATTGCGAATTATTTGTCTATGCCGGTTACAGATTTTTCAGATTTAGAAAGCGAGGTGGAATAATGAGAAAAATCAAATCTTGTGCAGTTGCGTTTTTTAACAAGCACTTTGTGAGATGGAAATTTTTGAATAGCATGTTTGCTGTTCCGTTTTGCAAGGATGGAAAGATGTATCTTCACATTTCACAAGTATGTGGAAATGGAACAAGAGTTGTAAAAAGAACGTTCCTCATTGAGCATTTGGTTGATGATAACTTGGCGGTTACAGACCAAACGCTCGCAGAAGAAAAAAGAGTGTTCAAAAATCCTACATTACTTTAAGCCATGTAGTATATCCGCACTCTTTGCATTCTGGCAACATTTCGCCTCTATGCTTTATGGTGATAATTCCACTTTGGTTTTCTCCACCACATTGCATACACACATACGTTCCTTTGTTGACAGTTTCGTATGTCACAAATGTTTCAGAACAACTATTATCCATATTGCACCACCTTCCCTTGCTTGATAAGGGAATTATAACACAAGAAAGGAGAAACATGAACGAATTACAGATTTTTAATAATGAAGAATTTGGAGAAATTCGAACAGTAGTATCGAATAATGAACCTATGTTTTGCTTGCCTGATGTGTGCAAGGCATTAGAACTTTCAAACAGCCGTGTTGTCTCTGCGAGATTAGATGATGACGAACGGTGTAAGTTAGACTTACCCCGTCAAGGAGAAACATGGTTTATTACAGAAAGCGGTCTGTACGCAGTTATATTAAGAAGCGACAAACCAAACGCAAAGAAATTTCGCAAATGGGTAACGTCAGAGGTTCTTCCGTCAATCCGTAAAAATGGCGGTTATATAGCCGGCCAAGAAACACTATCTGACGATGAATTGCTTTCAAAGGCTTTGCTTGTGGCACATAACAAGATCGCTGAAAGAGACAAGATTATCGAGCAGAAACAGGCAAGGATTGAACAGATGAAACCAAAGGCAATATTTGCGGATGCGGTAGCTACAAGCCGGACATCTATTCTTATTGGAGATTTGGCGAAGCTGATTTGCCAGAATGGTTATCAGATCGGGCAGAAGAGGTTGTTTGAATGGTTGAGAAACAATGGGTATCTGTGTAAGAGCGGTTCATCACGAAACATGCCGATGCAGAGATATGTCGAACAGGGATTGTTCGAAGTGAAAGAAAGCAACGTGCAAAACCCGGATGGAAGCGTGAGAATTACCCGCACAACTAAGATTACAGGAAAAGGGCAGCTGTATTTTGTGAATAAATTTTTAGGAAGGGAGAATGTGGAGTGAAGCAACCCAAGAAACTTACAAGGACGCAGAAAGAAATCGTCCATTCACAAGGCTATAACGTAGATGAATGGATGGTCCGTAGAGAAACGGGGTTCCATTTATTCTTGGTTCACAAGGAAACAGGAAGAAGAGTAACCCTTGATAACTATATTCGGAGGGCAAGAAGATGAGCAGATTCAACCCGTACGTGGTTGCTGGAAGCGTTATGTCACTTGCTGGCGCATATTCGATTTCGGATGAGTTTCATTTGGTTCCGAAGATTATCTTAATTATCGGCATTATGCTTACGGTATACGGATATTGGAACTACGGCAAAATCGACAAGGCATTAAGAATTTATAGAAAAATGGAAGGGAGAAATAAAAGAAATGGGAGAAGTAAAGAATATGTTCGATTTGAACAAACTGCACTTAGAAGATGAACTAAACGAGGATGTATCTTTTGAGGAAGGACTTGCTGAGTACGTCAAGAACACGAAGAACGCATCTGTTGATACCTTGGCAGAGGAATTTAAGGATTTCCCAATGTTTAAACTTTATGCCGGAGCGGTAAGAGGTGGTGCAAATGTCGAGACTACAACAAGATTGATCGGGTCGATGATTCTTGGACAGTCTATTATAGACGAGAAATTCAGAGATCGGCTGGACAAGGTTTCACACACCCTTACGTATAGCAGAATTGACGAACTTATGAGAAAGGAGATTCAACATGAAAAAGATAAGAATTAAGCATATTTTTTTGCAGAATTTCGGTAAATTCTTTGGTGCGAATACTGTTGATGCAGACATTTCCGACAGAACAGAGATTTGCGGTGTGAATGAATGCGGAAAGACAACAATTAAGCGTGCTGTGCAGTATGTGCTTAATTGCAGGGATGATAATGGCAAGGAAATCACAGGAATCCGACCGCACGATGAATCCGGAAATGATTATTCGGGAATCGAGACAACGTGTGCAGTTACGTTTGAGCTAGATGGCACAGAGAAAGAAATGAAAAAGGTTTTTCGTGAAAGCATCAACAAGAACGGAGACTTCATCGGAAACATTACAGATTCGTACATCAATGATGTTCCAAAGAAAGTTAAGGACTACGCAGAGTTTCTTGAAGATGGTTTTTTGGATGCTGACAGATTGCAGTATTGCTTGAATGCTCAATCGTTGTTGAAGAAGTCACCGGCAGACCAACGAACTGTGTTGGAAAAGACATTCGGAGATAAAACGACATTAGATATTGCACAGGAAGATGAACAGTTTGCACCTATTGTACCGATGCTTGCGGATGGAACAATAAAGGAATTAAAGGAGCGTTGCAATCGTACTCTGAATGGTTCGCGCGGAAAGTCATCGTCTAAAGGGCTTCGGCAGATCGCAGATGAATATGCACCACGTATCGACGAATTGATGAAGCAAAAGACGGATGTTGACGTGTCACAGTTGCAGTCTATGAAGTCTGGCATTGAATCCAAGATTGAAGATGTGAATGCGAAAATCAAGGATGCATCGGCGGAACATGACGCATTAGGACAGAAGATTTTGAACCTCAAATTTAAACTGTCCGGCTTGCAGAATAAGGCGAATGAGAACCTTGATAAGACGAGAGCAGAGCTTACACAGAAGTCGTTTAACGAGAATAATGAATTGATTGCACAGAAGAACATTCAGAATGATTTGTTACGCAAGAAAGAGAGCCTTGAAGCAGAATTTAAGCGCCATATGTCTCTTCGTGAGCAATATGCCGAAGAGTGGAAACGAACCAACGCAGAGACAATCGGAGAGAATGACACGATATGCCCTACTTGCCATAGAGAGCTAGAAAATGCAGACGAAATCAGAGAACGCTACGAAAAGACAAAAAAGCAGAGGCTTGACAACATTGTTGCAAGTGGGAACTTCGAGAAATCGGAACTTGACCGTTGCAAGGTAGAGATTGAACAGACAGAGAAGCAAATACAGGAACAGGGCAAGAGAGTATCAGATTTACAGACCGAATATGATTCTCTGAATAACAGAATTGATGGTATGCCGGTTTGCGTTGATATTACGAACACTTCCGAATACAAGAAAGTTAAGTCGGAATTGGACGAAAAAGAAGCTCTTTATAATAAGGAAGCGATTGGTTCAAATTTGGTTGATTCTTTGAAAGAAGAGCTTAAAAAGCTGCAACAGGATTTACTTTCTGTGACGGAGAAAATTGGTAAGGCATCGGTCAATGATTATATTGACAATCAGATATCACAGCTTCGTGAACAACAGAGAGACACACAACAGAAGATAGCCGATCAGGAATCAATCCTTGATTTATTGAAGAAACTCGACCGAAAGAAAAATGAGATTCTTTCGGAAAATGTAAATCAGTATTTGGAGTTTTGCAAAGTGCGGTTATTTAGACCGCTTATCAACGGAGATACAGAAGAGTGTTGTGAGTTCGTCTATAAGGGAGAACCATATAATCGCAACATGAACCACGGAGCGAAGTTGCTTACAGAGATTGATATTTGTCGTGCGTTCCAGCGCAAGAATGATGTGGAAATGCCAATTATCATCGACGATACGGAATCCCTGGATGCATGGAAAATCCCGGAGATTGACACACAGTTGATCGTTATTCGTAGAACGGACGACAAGGAACTGATTATTAAGGATATGGAGGAATGAGAGTATGAGTAAATTTAAGGTTGGAGACAGAGTGAAGCTTGTGAATCCTATGGAACTTGTACGGAATTTTTGTGGAAGAACAGGAACTATTGAGTACATTGAAAATAGCGATCAGGATGACCTTGACTATGCGGTTGAGTTTGACAAAGAATCACCTAAATTCCATGATTGCTTCGGTCATTGCGTGAAGAATCATGGATATTGGTGCAATGACGAAATGATTGATCTTGTAGAACAGGAGCAGTATTACAACGGAAAGATTTTTGTTGTCGATAGCAATTCTTTTACATTTGAAGCCGGACATATTTACGAATTTGTGAATGGCCGTGTGAAGATAAATGGACTTAAATACCCTATTGTGTTTCCGCCATTAAAGAATTTCGAAGCCGTGAAAGATTATTTGGGTAGTGGAAGCTATGTTAGGGCAATGGAAGTAAAAGAAGATTAGGAGGGTAAGTAATATGGCAGAGAATACACAGATTGCAAAGGAAAAAGAGACACAGAGCAAGGAACTTATTGCCAAAGACTTCACAGAGGGAATGGTTATTGAAATCAAACAAAAAGAGAAGTTCGGTCTGACATTCCCGGAGAATTACAACTACACAAATGAACTTATGTCGGCGATGTTGATTTTGCAGGACACAGTAGATATGAATAAGAAGCCTGTCTTGCAGAGCTGTTCGAGAGCAAGCATCGAGAACGCACTTATCAACATGGTAACAGATGGATTGTCGATGAGAAAGAAACAGTGCTATCCGGTTGCATACGCAGGCAAGTTAAGTTGTCAACCATCTGTCTATGGCGCGACTTGCGTTGCTAGAAGATACGGTCTTTTGGATATCGAGGCAGAGGTTATTTATGAAGGAGATACATTTAATTACACGATTGTAAACGGCAAGAAAACAATCACGGAGCATATACAGGAAATTGGAAACATTGATAACGACAAGATAAAGGGTGCGTACGCGATCGCATTTCTGAAAGATGGAACGTCAAAAGTAGAGATTATGACCATCGGGCAGATCAAGACAGCTTGGAAACAGGGATTCGGATATAAAGAGAACGGAAACGGAGTTCATCAGAAGTTTACAGACCAGATGGCAAAGAAAACTGTCAAGAACAGACTGCTTAAGTCAATCAACAATACATATAGTGGCTTTGGGCGAGACGATGATTACGAGGAAATTAGCCACGAAGAAATGGTAGAACAGGATGTTGCTTATGATATTGAACAGAGTGCAAATTCCGTTGACTTCGACGATAATGTTGTAGATTCAGAAATTGTGAGTGAAGAATCGGCAGAGCCAGAGTTTATGAAGGGAGAATAAGAATGAGAGTAATTTCAAGAAAGTATTGGTCTTTTAAGCAACGAAAAATTCAAAGATGTAACAAACGAGTATTTTCAGTTTCCGCAGGATGAAGAAATTGAGGTGTGAGTATGAAGTTAAAATGTTTAGGTTCATCATCAACCGGAAATTGCTATCTGCTAACTTCCAACAGCGGAGAAACACTTATTCTTGATTGCGGAATACCGATCAAGGAGATCAAAAAAGGATTGAATTGGAACATAAGGGGGGTAAAGGGTGTGATTATAAGTCACACCCACCTCTAGACCACAGCAAGTCATTAAACGATTTTGAGTCAATGGGAATACCTGCATTTGCACCATATGAAAAATTTGAACCGCATTTTTACACAAAAATATACGGAGAATTTGAGGTTAAAGATTTTCCATTGACAACAACAGACAATAGATGGACACACACAAATGCAGATGGTAGCGAATGCCCTTGTTATGGATTTTTGATAACTCACCCAGAGATGGGAAGAATGATTTATGCGACCGACACAGAATTGGTAAAATGGCGATTCAAAGGCATAAACCACATTCTCTTAGGTGTGAACTATGACAAGGATTTAATCGACAATGAAGATTCCGCAAAGGTAAATCACGTATACCGGGGTCATATGAGCATTGACACAGCTTGTGATTTTGTTAATGCAAATGATTCAGACAGCTTGCAGAACGTCATAATGTGTCATTTATCAAGCGAAAATGCTGATAAGGATAGTTTTATCGAGAAGATGAAAAAAGTTGCTTGCGGGGTGAATGTAGATGTTGCAGAACAGGGCAAGAGTTGGATTTTAAACAATCCCAGCAAGTGTCCGTTTTAGAAAGGAGATTATATGAGTTATAGTAGTTTATATGGAATTAAAGCTGATTATACAGGCGAAATACTTTGTGAGTATAAAAATTCTTGGTGGTTTAGTCCTGTTGTATGGAGTGTACTTTCGGACAAGACACTCCCTAAAGTTATGGGATATATTCAAAGTGTTATTGGAATGCACGGTGCAGATGTTTGGAAGAAAATAAATACAAAAATGAACAATTCCACAAATACATCAGACCGAATTTGCTGGGAATTAAGCAATCAGCAGATTTTCTTTACAAGAGACAAAGATTGTATTGCTTACAATATCCGAAAATTTGTTGAGCAGAATAAGGGCTATGATAAATCTGATGAGGATAATTTATCAGTGTTAGAAAGAGAACATATTATTGAAAGATTTAACGAAATTGCAGATAACATATCCACTTTAGATGAGAAAGAATATCCTTATTTTGTTTTTAAAAATACTTCTGTTGACGATAGTGTGGAATCTTGGTTCAGTGTTTATGATGAAGAAACAGATGATTATGTTGATAAATCAATGAAAGATTGGGATAAGTTCTTAGCGGAATTTGTAATCATTGAAAATGAACAAATCAAGAATTTCATTTCAAATAGAGACTTTCAATATTAAATTTCGAGGTACAGCGAACAATTAAGGAAATTATTACCCTGCGTGGTAGAAAGGAGCAGGATTTGGAAAAGATATAGACAGGTTTACAGTCAAAGACTTCCATTTGGATTGTTTTGAAGATGGAGAAACTATACTGTTTTGCGATTATGAATCAAATGATAGGACTTTATCTGGTCAAATTGATGTAATGGAATTTGGCAAAACAGTATTCCTCACAAAATCCGAAGCCGAAGCAAAGCTGAAAGAATTACAAGGCAAAGTTTCTAACTTTGAAAACTTTGATGCAAAGAGATGATTAAATGAGCCATTGGAAAGAAAATGATTGCGTTGGATGTCCGCAAGGGTGCATTCATTGCGGTAGGCAGTATGACTATTACGTGTTTGAGTGTGACAGATGCGGAAAAACATCTTCGGAAGAATATGATTATATTCATGACGGAGATAACGATTACTGCAAGGAGTGTTGGGAAGAAATGGAGCGTGAGGAAGATATGAGAGTTGATGGATATTGCGCAAAAGCAATCGACAATGAAACGCATGATTGGGTTACAGGTGGACTTGTTGTACAGGATTGGAAAGACAACTTTGTATTCATTATCGAGAAATCAGAGGGAGCATGTATGCGGTCTGCAAAGGAGCTTCTCATGGATATGGCGCACATCATTGACAAAGATACGATTTGCCGATGCACCGGATGCAGAGACACCGATGGAGAGCTTATCTATGAACACGATATTTGCGAAGATAAGAACGGCAATCGGTATGTGTGCCGGTGGATTGCAAGTGCAGCGTGTTTTGAGTTTAAGTGCAAAGAGACAGGCATTTCATACGAAATGACGTATGCAGAGGATTTCATCGTTAAAGGCAATGAATATGATGATTTAACATTTTAGGAGGTATTAAACATGAACAAAGTAATTTTGATGGGTCGATTGACCCGTGACCCGGAAATCAGATACACACAATCGGCAGAGCCTTTAGCAATCGCTAGATACAATCTTGCGGTTGACCGCAGATTTCAGAGAAAAGACAATTCCGGGAACGAACAGAACGCAGATTTTATTAGCTGCATTGCTTTCGGAAAGAACGCCGAGTTTGCAGAAAAGTATTTGAAGCAGGGTACAAAGATTGCGATTGTAGGTCGTATTCAGACAGGCAGCTACACAAATAAAGATGGCAACAAGGTTTATACAACAGAGGTTGTTGTCGAAGAACACGAATTTTGTGAAAGTAGACAGGGCGGCAACACACAGGATGCGCCGAAGCCGATGCCTTCTGATGCTGGATTTATGGATATTCCAACAGGATTGACAGGTAACGATTTACCGTTTAAGTAGAAGTTGATAAGTGGTGGGCGGTAGGGATAAAGGAGAGTGAAAAATGATTTCAGATGGAATTATTGCAGGTGCAAAAGCCGTATATCCGTCAAGTTTTATATATAGAGGAATCTTTTCTTTTGAATCATTCAGAGAAATTAAAAAGTTTTGCGATGTAAAACCCATGAGAATGTATACGGATGGCACTTGTGATTACATTATTAGATATCGAGAAGAAAGCGATATTGCAGATACTGACGAACAGAATCAGTACAATCAAGGCGTGGACGACGTTGTACAGGCGATTAAAGACCTTGTGAGCGAGAACCCAACGGATTGCTTTGCACAGATTGTATCTGATTTAGACCAGATAGCAAGCGACTTAAAGGAGTGTGAGGCATAGGTGGCTACGAATTTAAGACAGGTGTATGCGATTGAGAAGAAGAACAAAGAACGACTTCTCAAAGTAAATCCTAAGTTGAATGACAAGAGTGGTATATATTTCCTACTTAGAGAGGATGAAAACGGATTCAAGTTTGCTTACATCGGACAGGCGGTACACATAATCAGCAGATTGGCGAGCCATTTATCCGATTATCAGCAACACATAGATTTAAGTATCAGATCACATGGATTGTACGATGCAGAGAAGAATCCTTACGGATGGCGAATTGAATTTATGAATCTTCCGACTTCACAGCTTGACGAAGCAGAAAAGAAGTATATACGATTGTACGCCGATAAAGGTTATCAGCTCCGGAACGTTAGTCTAGGAGGGCAAGGAGAGAACAGAGCGAGCGGTTCAATAGGCGAGAGAAAGGCACCTAAAGGCTATATGCAGGGCATACAGCAAGGTAAAAAGGTCTTGGCTATGGAATTATCCAACATTGCAGAAAAGCACCTAAAAATCGAATTAAGAGAAGATAAGGTAAACAATAAGGTGTCGCAGAAACAGTATGAGAAGTTTATGGAGTTGATGCATAGTGGAACAGACGAACAAAGGGTATGATTGCCATTGTTGGAACGATTATCCGAACGAAAATCATAGATACTATGGATGTTCAGATGCACCGAAAAAGAGTGGCAAATGGAAATGTGTTGATTGCTACGAATATGTTGGCAAATCTAAGTTTGGAGCGACACATTGTAGGAAGAAAGTGGGTGATGCAAACATGAATAACAATAAAAATATAGTAATAGCGCAATCTTTAATGATGAGAATTAAAGATTATACAGAAAGAGACTTGAATGAAAAAGATGTAACACTTGATGTGGCTATGGCTGAAATACGCCATACGGTTGACGCTTACGATGAATATTTTCAGACAGGCAGAAAACCTCAGTAACTAACTAAAAATCAAAGAAAGGAATAAGGTTGTCCGGACACAAAACCTAGGTTTCCTTTTGGTAAAAAATGTTAGATTTTGGATATTATAACATGGATTGTATACAAGGAATGAAAGAATTTCCTGACAAATATTTTGACCTTGCGATTGTAGACCCACCATATGGGAGAAAGGAACACGGTGGAAGAAATAGAAGCGGATATGTTAGGCAGAAAAACGGAAGTAAAATATTCGTAAAAGATGGGCAGTACGGAAATCGGAATTGGGATAACAATCCCCCTTCAGAAGATTACTTCAATGAACTTATGAGGGTTTCAAAAAATCAAATTATTTTTGGCTGCAATTACTTTGATCATCCGCTAATAGGTGGTCGTATCGTTTGGGATAAATGCAACGATGGAAGCGACCAGTCAGACGCAGAAATAGCATACTGCAGTATGAATGATAGGGTTGATATTTTTCGCTATATGTGGCGAGGAATGTTCCAAGGAAAATCAATTACTGAAGGTACTACCCAGCAGGGTAATAAAAGATTGAACGAAAAGCGCATACACCCAACGCAGAAACCAGTTGCGTTATATGAATGGTTATTAAGCAGATACGCAAAGACTAATGACATTATACTTGATACTCATGTAGGCAGTGCAAGCAGTCTGATAGCTTGCTATAACGCAAATCATAAATTTGTTGGATTTGAGCTTGACAAATACTATTACAAGGCATCAAAGCAGAGGTTAGATACCGAAATGGCACAAATGAGATTAAGTGATTTTATGTGAGGTGATGTTGTATGAATTTTGAAAATTACTCTTGTGATAATCAAATGAGCATATTTGACTTCACAAGAGAACCAATCAGCATAACAAAGCCTATTCGCTTAATAGAATTATTCGCCGGCTACGGAAGTCAAGCAATGGCTTTAAAAAGAATAGGCGCAAAATTTGAGCATTACAGGGTTGTGGAATTTGATAAGTATGCTATTGCAAGCTATAACGCAGTACATGGAACGAATTTTCCTACAATGGATATAACTAAGGTTCATGCAGAAGATTTGAATATTTGCGATACAGAAACCTTTACTTACTTACTTACTTACTCTTTTCCGTGTACGGACCTGTCTGTTGCCGGGAAGCAAGCCGGAATGTCTAAGGGCAGCGGTACACGATCAGGTCTTTTGTGGGAAGTTGAAAGACTTCTCACAGAGATTAAAGACAGCAACGGAGAATTGCCACAGATATTATTCATGGAAAATGTACCACAAGTACACGGCAAGAAAAATATTGATGATTTTAAAAAGTGGTTGGAATTTTTGGAAAGTTTAGGCTACACGAACTATTGGCAAGATTTGAATGCTAAAAATTATGGTGTGGCACAGAATAGAAACAGATGTTTTATGTTTTCGTTCTTAGGGAATTATTTATATAATTTTCCACAACCGATACCACTTGAAAAGAAATTGAAAGACTACTTAGAGGAAGATGTGGACGAGAAATACTACATTAACAATGAAAAGTCACAGAAACTAATTCGTACACTTATTGACAACGGAACATTGCCAGATACAATTCTTAAGAGCAGAGCAGAGCAGAGCAGAGCAGAGCAGAGCAGAGCAGAGCAGACTTGCGTTGACGGAACAATCAATAAACCACAAAGAAGATAGGTTGCAAACTGCATCAAGGCAAGATATGATGCAGGGATCTCAAATTTGCGGTCGGACGGAAACTGTATTGTTGAAAGCGGTTGATTTGTCAATTAACAATCCAAAAGAAAAGATTATTGCTAATTGCATTTTGTCTCATATTTCAAAAGATGGAAATGCAATAGGAAAATATGCATCATTAAATACAGGAGTGATTGAATGCAAGAAGTTAAAGTTATAGGTTCATTTCAAAGCAAATTTGAAAGCACTAACAGAATTTATAATGTGGGGGGTGTAGTCCAACATTGAGTACTATGCAAGGTGGCAGTCAAGAACCGAAAATTATTGAAAGTCAGATAGTTGCTATGCGTGGCAGAAATCCCGATAATCCGTCAGACCGGTCCGTTGGTAATTTGACAGAACAGAGGTTAGAAGCGAATAAACAAGGCACAAGTAATTGCCTAACAAGTGTTCAAAAGGATAATCTTGTTATGGAAACTGTAAAAATCAAACAGGCAACAAAAGACGGATATATTGAATGTGATGTTGGTGGTGTATTTGATGCAAGTTATCCAAACTCTGCCACGCGGCGTGGCAGAGTGCAAGAAAGTGGAAATGTTTGCCCTACGATCACCGCTCAGAATCAAGAATTATGTCATTTAGAAACTGCGTATCGCATACGAAAGCTAACACCAAGGGAGTGCGGACGGCTGATGGGTGTATCTGATGAAGATATATCCAAAATGGAAGAAGTAAATAGTAATTCGCAGCTATACAAGCAGTTTGGAAACAGCATAGTTGTAGATGTTATGTGTGCTATGTTTCAGAATTTGAATATCAAGCAGGAGGACTAAACTTGAAAGATAAATCTCCGTGCATGAATTGCACACTAAGAGAAATCGGCTGTCACGGAAGATGTGATTTATACATCGCATTTTCCGCAGAACAGCAGAAAAGAAACGAAGATATTAGACAGAAAAAATCTGTTCATAATGCGATCGTCGAGATGCACAAGGAACAGAAAGCAAGATACTACAGGAATCACAGAGGAGATGTGAGATGATGAAGATTAGCAAGGAAGAACAGGCAAGGCGTGAGGGTATGTCTTACGCACTCAGATATGCACGTGAACATGGCTTAGATGCCTTAGAATCTGAATTAAAGAGACGTGGTGCATATAATATACCTATTCGCATTTCTAACGCTGAATTAAAGGAATTTACAAAGAATGCCAAAGAAATGATGCTTGATACAGTTTTGATTTTAACAAGCGTTACTTTGCATGATGAATTTGGATTCGGTAGAGAGCGCTTAAACCGGTTTAAGAAACGATTTAATTTCAAGGCGGAGTGCATCGGAGAGAACTATACCGATTGGAACGATCAGATATCAATATTAAAGGAAGAGTGCGGGTTGGAGTATTCAATCCGCATGAACGAAAAGGATGTGAGATTAAAGTGATTATTATTGATTCAAATGTAGTGCAGAATAGCATTAAACATTATGGCTTCGATTTGCTGACTACTGTGGAAGAGTGTTCGGAGCTTATACAGGCAATTAGCAAAATGAAGCGTGGCAAGGACAACAGAAACAATCTAATTGAAGAGATGGCTGACGTTATGATCTGTATGGATATTCTAAAACAGGTTTACGGAGTATCTGATAGTGAGATTCAGAATTATGTATGCAAGAAGCAGGATAGATGTGTCGGGAGGATGGAGAGCGATGAATCACAGAAAGTGGAAAAAGGCATATAAGAAGCGGTACGGAATACGACCGATTATTTTCCTTGACAAGAAGCGCAAGGATAAGGCTGTGGCTATGATACACGATTATATGTCACAGGTTACGATTTACACGCCGGAAAATCAGTATTATTGGGAACTTGGATGCTACTACAACGAGACTTCGATTGATAGTAAGAAATCAATGATTAAAGCGTGGGAAGGCGGTGTTTAGTCAATGATAATGACGATTGATGAAGTAATAGAAAATTTGAAATATGATGTTGAGATAGATATGTATATTCGTGATATAGCTCCACAGCTTGCAGAGTGGCTGGAAGATTATAAACGAATTAAAATGCTTATACCGATAGAGCAGGCATTAAAAGCAGAGTATAACAAGGCGATTGATGATTTTATCAAAGCTGCAGATAAACATTGCGGATATTACGCTGGAGAATGCAAGAATCTTACGCGCGATGATCTTCTTAAAATTGCAGAAGATTTGAAAAATACATAGAAATCTTTGAGGAGTGATGATTTTATGGGAAACTTTGTAAAGATAGATCGAAAGATTCTTGAATGGGAATGGTGGGATGATTTCAACACATTTAGGTTGTTTTTCTTCATGCTTGTGTCTGCATATTGGAAAGATGGGTACTACAAAGGAGAACTGATCGAGCGTGGTTCTTTTCCATCTTCCATATCAAAATTGGCATCTGAAACAGGCTTAACTGACAATGAAATTCGCAACGCGCTAAAGCACCTTAAAAGCACAGGCGAAATCACAAGCAAAGCACATAGTAAATATAGCGTATTTACTATAAAAAACTACAATTTGTATCAATCAGATAACAAACAAAAATGCGATGAAACCACAAGCACTGATGCAATCAAAATGCAATCAGATAACGAACAGATAACGAACCTTCCTATTATAAAAGAAGTAAAGAATATAAGAAGTAAAGAATATAAGAATAATATAGGGGCGAAAACGACACATTATGATGACCCAGATCTTAATTCTGCATTCGCAGAATTTTTGGATATGCGCAAGAAGATTAAAAAGCCGATTGCTACGAAACAGGCACTTACGCGAATGAAAAATAAGATTGAGAGATTGTCCGGCGGAGATGCCAAATTAGCGATTAAGATTTTGAATCAGTCAGTAGATCATTGTTGGTCGGATGTATATGGACTTAAAAATGATTATGGCAGCAGACATATATCCGAAGATGCAAAGTCTACATCCGTAACCGATATGCAGTTAGATTCGCTTGCAGAACGTCAAAAACAGAGCGTGCCGATTATGAGCGACGAAGAAATAAATAAAATGTTTGGAGAGTGATGATATGGAGAGATTGACGAAGAAAAATAACAGTGGAGGTCACTACTATCCGAAATGCTTTGAAAAGTGTAACGGATTGGGGGCGAGTAGCAAATGCGATGACTGTGAGATTATGACAAGTGTTTGCGAGAAGCTTGGAGATTATGAGGACTTAGAGGAGCAGGGCAGACTTGTTAAATTACCTTGCAAGGTGGGAGATACTGTTTTTTATATTAGTGAAAAAATCATACTTGAATATGAAGCTGTAGGTTTTTCTGTTGACAAGACAGGAGCGCGGCTTATATATGGAGAACATCATGTGGATGAAAACGATGAAACATATAGTTGCAATCTTTCTGTTGATAGAATTGGTAAAACAGTATTCCTTACAAAAGCCGAAGCAGAATCAAAACTGACAGAATGGCTTCAATCAGAAGCAGAATAGGAGAGAATATGGAAGATAGATATTTATTCAAAGCAAAAACCGCACAAATCGTTGGAATATACAACAATGGGCTTGAAGATGGCGTGTGGGTTCATGGAAGTCTTCGATGTGATGTTGGGAAATATACTATTTTTCAATTTGAAACTGAAAGAGCGGATTATGTCGAATACGAGATTGACCCATCCACAATCTGCCAATGCACAGGCTTAAAAGACAAGAACGGCAAGCTGATTTGGGAGAATGATATTGTCAGAGATGAATATGGTAATTTTTATAAAGCATTTTGGCAGAATGACTACTATCAGTTCTCTTTTTGTGCCAAAACAGGTGTATTTCCAATCGGTGCAAAGTGAAATTTGTGGAGTTTTAAGAGCTTTGAAATTGAAGTAATTGGAAATGTATTTGATAATAATGACTTATAGAAAGCGAGGGATAATTAAATGAATATAGGAGTTGCTTGTGCAATAGTTCATAACATAAATTCTGAAAAATATTCAGAAGATGAAAAAATTGAAGCATTAAAAATGTTCTTAGAAATGCCAACACACAATGGAACGACTAAAGAACAAATTCTTAAAGCATTTCGGTGGTTTTGGAATTTTTGTATTGAAGAAAGCGAGGGATAATATGACAGAGAGTGAAGCTATCGAAGAACTAAAATATGATTGTAATGAACTTGGCAAAGCAATTCCATGTGATACTTCATGGGGATGTTCTTTTGAAAATGCTTATGGAATGGCAATACAGGCACTTGAAAAGCAGATACCGAAGAAACCGATATATATTGCAAATTTAGGTTGCACAGCATTATGGTTATGTCCAGTGTGTGAAAGAAGAATAGTTAGAAGCGATTTAAAGTACTGCCACCAGTGCGGTCAAAAGTTAGATTGGAGTGATGAACATGAGATTGATTGACGCAGATTTGCTAAAGAAGGAAATGCACATGTCCTATTCGGACGATTTAATTGACAAGCAACCGACCGCATATGACACAGATGATGCCGTGGAGCGTTTAAAGAAAGCATCATACGAACGGTTCGGGAATGACGGCATGGGCGGAGAACTTGTAGTTAATTTGGATGATGCAATCGAAATTGTAAAGGCAGGTGGTAAAGATGAATGATTTAATTACTCGAAAATCTATAATGAGACTTTTGCGCGACTTACGTATTGATAATATGCAAGTCAATGGCAAAAGCATTTTGACGCATATAAGAGAAATTCCAACAGCAATCAATGTAAATCGAGTAATCGGAAATTTGAACGCAGAAGCAGATATATCCTGTGAAAACTTTGATAAATACGCAAGAGAAGTTGCTATTTCCGAAAATGAAAATACGTTTTCAGCAGGACTTATCAGAGCGGTAGAAATTATAAGGGAGTGTGAATCAGATGGGAATGGTTGATGAACTACGACGGATGCGAGCAGAAAGCGCAAACAGAAATTTCAAGCCGGACTATAAATGTCCCGTATGCAAGGATACACACATTGTAATTGTTAGGGATGAAGATGGTAGATCGGTAGCAAGAGATTGTGATTGCATGGCACAAACCGTATATCGAAGATTGATGAAAGCAAGTGGCATTGATGCGGAAGATGTGAATGTTCGATTTAATGATTTTCAGACATTTAGCGAACCAGAATTGCAGATTGCAAAAGCAACCGCTGCTAAGTATTGCAAGGATTTGCCGATGCAACGATACCAGAAGAACAATAGTTTATTACTTACAGGACTTCCGGGAAGAGGTAAGACAATGTTAGGCTTTTGCGTTGCAAACCAGCTTATCAAGAATGGCACACCTGTTCAGTATGTGAGCTACCGGGATGCAATTACACGTTTGAAACAGAATATTACAGACAACGTGGAGTATTCAGAAGAGATTAACCGCATGAAGAATGTGAGCGTTCTGTTTATTGACGATTTATTCAAGGGTAGAAGCACAGACAGCGATAAAAATATCATGTACGAGCTTATCAACCACAGATACTTGAAGCGGTTGCCTATGATCGTTTCAACGGAGAAATATCCGAAAGATTTGCTTGCAGTTGACGAAGCTCTTGGTAGCAGAATTATTGAGATGTCTAAGGGTTATGTGGTCGAGTTCAAAGAGAGTGGCAATTACAGATTGAGGTAGTATTTATGGATGATGATTAAGAAAGGAGTTTTGAAGATGGCGAGAAAAAAAGGATTTGGAGTAAGCCCAATCACAAACAAAATTTTTTATGGAACGCAAGACACAGAAAAACAGATGTGGGTTGGCGATAAAACAGATGTTACAGATGATGTTATAGCTGCTGTATATGAATGGTTTATTGGTAACATGGAAAATGAACACGGAAAGCGCACAGAGTATTCAATCACATACCCGGATTCCGATTATGAATTGGTTATGCGGAAGAAAGAGTAAAAATTCAGAGAAAGGAGGCAGATAGATTTGTCCGGACATAAATCGCGATTTGCTATCCTTTACGATTATGAGTAGTACATATCACAAAAATATTGCAGAGGGAAGATGCGGTCAATGTGGCAAAATCAATGATCGGACGGGAAAATCTACGTGTTCTGAATGTGCGAAAAAAGACGTTATAAATCAAACGGAGACACGAAATTGGTATAGAAATCATGGATATTGCCCTCGATGTAAAAAAAATAAGCTCATGGGGCAAGAAAAAACATGCGTTGAATGTAGGGCAAAGGACGCAGAATCAAAGGCAAGAGAAAGAGAACGAGAAACGCAGGAAGATAAAGACAAAAGAAACGAATATGCAAGAATAAGGTATAAAGTCAAACAAAGCGCCGGAGTTTGCCCTAGATGTGGTAGAAAAATGACGAAAAACACTAGTGCATGTGAGAGTTGCCTAGAAAAAAACAGAACAGGAACGCCGGTTTCAGAAAATGGAAAAGATCGAGTGAAAATGGGATTGTGCTATTGGTGTGGGGTTCCTGTAAAGCCGGGGTACAAGGTTTGCGAGAAGCACTATCAGATGAATTGTGAAAAAGCAAAGAAAACGAACAGAGAAAAAATGTCTAAGAACAATAACAGATTGTTTATCAAATAAAAAGGAGAAATGGCTTATGAAGTTTTCAAGACTTACTAAGCCAGAAATTGAGGGGATTCTTGCTAAAGCAAACTTTACGGATGAAGAAGAACAGATTTTTAGAATGCTGTGCCGGGGAAGCACACAGAAGGAAGTTTCATATAAATTAAGCATATCTGTAAGCACGGTTGAGAGAACTGTCAGGGAAATAAAACGCAAATGGAAGGAGGTGTCTGCATGGAACTTTCCGACAAAGAATTGTTGAATTTCGCTATCGAAAATGGTATTATCGACGTAAGCGACATACAACAAAAGATTGAAATGAACGAAAGAAATCGGTACATTGAAAATCACAATTATAGCATCTGGCAGAGTAAAGACGGAAAGTTTTATACATATCTGCC
>ERZ791575.99-NODE-99-length-43018-cov-3.132253_pt1 | contig 43018 bp, 57 predicted proteins | sample MGYA00509970_ERZ791575 | MGnify/ENA primary metagenome ERZ791575 (study PRJEB30046, sample SAMN00791935) | human gut metagenome | study: EMG produced TPA metagenomics assembly of the A metagenome-wide association study of gut microbiota in type 2... | reverse complement strand
CCCGCCAAGAAAGCCAACGACTTGCAGATACCGGAGCGAGACCGGGGCGGGAGCATTTCTAACTTTTAAATTGAGAATAACATGATTAAGAAAATTGTATTACAAGACACGGAAGCCAGAAAGAAGATATGCCAGGCACTGAATATATCGAATGCGCTACTGAGTATGTCGTTATCGTTTAAGCGCAACAGTGCCGTTTGCTCGCAAGCCCGCGAGATGGCTTTGGAGAATGGTGGCGTATTGATGGAAGAGAGACCCATGAGCCGTACTGTCCGGATATTGAATGCGAAGGGCGAGACAGTGAGAGAGATTAATGAGTAATGAACATTTAAAACGGATTTAAAGATGATTACAAAAAAGACAGAACCCATTATTGAGTACGAAGAAGAAACAGGAACTTTTATCGTGATTGGTACAAAAGTAGAATACCGGTTGTTTGGTATTCTACTTTATAAAAAGACTTTCTTAAGTCCGGAAGCATTCGGGATTAAAGAATACAACTATCAGATTTGTATTTGATCGATTATCTCTTTGACTCATAATAATTCATTTTAAAGTTGATTCCTACAAAGGTAGGTAAAAAACCGAGACCTAGACTATTCCCGCCAAGAAAGCCAACGACTTGCAGATACCGGAGCGAGACCGGGGCGGGAGCAGATAAACAATAAAACTGATTGAATATGATCAATAAAAGGAATTACAAAGAACTTAGTTATGAACCATTTTCCAAGCTAGGGTATCATTTCCCGGTATTGGTATGGACGGGCAAGGACGATGAAGAATGCCGCCCGGTGTTCAAGACTGTGATGGCAGAGGCTCCTGCCAAAGTAAACAAGTCGGGTTATGACGTATGGGGAATCGTTGGTTTTGACGCCGTGAGCGGAGAATCGGAATGGTATGAGTATAACCATTGCGTCTCGCTGGAAGACTTCGGCGTACTGGACAAAATGCTGGCTACGCGATACAGCTGGATGCAGCATATCAGCGGAATGAAAGAAGAGACGAAACTGCTTGCCAAAGCACAATGGAAGGAGGGCGTATGAAAACGAAAATCATATTCTGGGGATGGATGATCAGCTGGCTGCTGATGATGGCCGGGATCGGCACTTTGTGTGATGCTTCGGAGAAGGGAAACGCATCGCAGTGGATCATCGGATTTGTCTTGATAGGCGTCTGGTTTGTGTTCTCGATGCTGATCAACGATCATAAAGACGAATGCCTGACGTATCTGACCGAACTGGAGAAGAAGATCGACAATTTGCTCACTTGATATAACTGAACACTGACCCTTACACCCGCCAGGAAAGCCAACGACTTGCAGATCCGGAGCGAGACCGGAGGCGGGGCAATAGAATAAGAAAGAAATGAAATATCACGAAAACATATTGTGCATCAGTTATGCGGAGCTAACCGACGGAGACCCGAATGACGCGAACGAGAGCATGAGACCGATTATATCGGCATCGAACTTGCAGTATCTGGTTCAACGCGGACAGATACGTGTTGTTCGCCGCGGGTGCTTCGGACAATCCGCTCTGTATGCCTACAACTCACTGCCGGAGAAATACCGTGATAAGGTAGTTGACAAATATGGCGATGTGGAGAAGAAGGCCACACGCAGCAGCCTGAGAGATATCTTTGAGCGAGACATGCGTGCAGAGAATTTCTATCAGACCTATACTACCGACGGACATACCCACCTGACTCCGGAAACCATCAAGCTCTATGTAAATAACGCATCGGCCCTGAATGCCGTGATTGATCTGTATGCTCGCCGAGTAGCCGCCATCAAGCTGCGTAACGGAAGCTGCGGACGTGTGATGGGCGAAATATGCGACGAACTGAGCCTTGTCCAGTCAGAATTGGGCTGCAAACTACCGAAGAACAGCCAATCTTTCCGTCGCGTACTTGACCGGTACCGGAAAGAAGGCTACGCGTCGCTAATATCCAAGAAACTTGGAAACTCGAATGCAGACAAGACATCGAGCAAGGAGCGAAAAGCATTGATGGATGAGCTGTGTGGTGACGGGCGTAACCTGAATAATGAAACAGTAGCCATGCTATACAATACTGTAGCTGCCAAATTAGGATGGTCAACCGTAACAGCTGCTACTGTAGGAAATTTCAGGAGAAGATATACAGAAACCTTTGCCGGCAGATACGGATCGAGAGCTTACAAGAACGAGCAACATATGCTTATACAACGAAGCGCACCAACTGCCCCTATGCTCTACTGGACTGCTGACGGATGGGATGCCGAGCTGCTGTATCAGAAAACACTGGTCAATGCGGAAGGAAGAAGCGTTACTACGTATCACAACCGGCCTACGGTGGTCATGGTGGTTGATCCATTCAATAAGTACATCATCGGGTATGCAATCGGGACCCACGAAACACCAGAACTGATCCGTGCTGCTTTCCGGAATGCCTTTGAACATGTATTTGAACTGTTTGGCGATTATTACCGTCCCTGGCAGATACAGACCGATAATTACGAAAAGAAGACGCTGACCGATTTCTACTCTGCCCTGACTCATTATTATACACCGGCTGAGCAAGGAAACGCGAAAGCCAAGATTATAGAGCCCTTCTTCAACTGGTTTAACCAGCAGTATTGCCGATTATGTCCAAACACATCTGGTGTCGGCGTAAAAGGACGGCGTAAAAACCAGGTAAGCGATGACTGGATCAAAAATCACAAGAAAGACTTTCCGGACTATGACGGTGTAGTCAACCAGCTGGCATCGCTAATCGAAATGGACCGGAAGATCAAGGTTGACAAATATCTGGAAGGCTGGAAATCGTTGTCTGAAGACCGGAAGCTGTCCTTCCCGCGCATCAACTGGCTATCCACCTTCGGCGAACTGGCACAACCGCGCAAGATGCAGCCGATGGGCATACAGCTACAATTGAACGGCATTATTCGCTGGTATGAAACCACGGACCGTGACTTTAGAAACTACGGACACAAGACCTGGTATGTACGGTATGACCCGAACGATATGAGCAGTGTTCTGGCTGTGGTGAATGTAGGAACCCAGAAGAAACCGCTGGAGGGAACTATCCGATTCCTGCTGGAAGAAAAGCAGAAACAGCCGATAGCTCTTGCCGACCGAAAAGAAGGAGATATTGACAATTTGATGCGTATCCGACAATTCAATCGGGAAATGGACCAAAAGGTTATCCGCAAACGATCGGAATCGGCAGAAACCGTTCGCGCCCTGTTTGAGGACAACCGGGAACTTCTGGAAGACACCCTTACAGCCCATGTCATCACAGACAGTCTTGGCCAGCACAAGAACCAGCGAAACTCACTGCGGGCAGCGGAAGCTCCCAAAGCCGTTGCACCAGTAAAACAGCAAGAACCTGAAGAAACGGAAGAATATACTATCGATATAGACGAAAATGATTTTTTAAATGACTTTTAAATATAAGACGTATGAACAGGAACAGACTTATGCAGCATGTAAATGATTGGATTACCCGATTGGGAAGCCAGAGTAAAGTTGCAGAAAAAATAGGCGTGAGCGTTACTTCCCTTAGTCTCTGGCTAAACGGAAAGTATGGAGCAGATACTGGCAAGATGGATGCCAAGATAGCCGCCTCGCTGAATTACCAGGAAGACGGATGGCAGGTAGTCACCACCATCAGCAACTACCGGAAGATTGAGTTTGTGTGCCGCAGCTGCAAAGAGGAAGCCATGTGGATGGCCATCAGTAATAAGGCCGGAAGCGGAAAGACACAGACGCTGGAGCATATCTTCAACAGTGACCTTAGCGGATCAATCATCTTTATCCAGGCGGAAGAATGGAATGCCCGTCAATTCCTGCTAGAACTTGCAGAACGCACCTGCGGCGTACCCAAGCGGAGTTATACAGACATACCTACCCTGATCAAGATGATAACAGAATACTTGAACCGCCTGTCGGCCGACAAGCCCCTTCTTATCATAGACGAAGCCGACAAGCTGCGTCCTGCCGCCCTTAGAAAGCTGATTCCGATTTATAACCGTACCGAACACCGTATGGGATGTGTGCTTGCCGGCACTGAGAACCTGCATAAAGAGATCGCTCGCGGCGTGCGTAACAACCTGAAGGGATATGATGAGATAGACAGCCGTCTGGGACGATCGTTCATAGACCTGCCAGGAGCCACCGAGCAAGAAGTACGAGACATTTGCCTTGCCAACCATTTGGATACAGACTCGGCAGACCGCGTATGGAGCGAAGTTGACAAGGTGAAGAAGATTGTTAAGGCCCGCGGCAAAAACAAAGGAGAAGTACGCGAGAAGTCTGTATTCATCTGCGAAGACCTGCGCCGCCTGATGCGCTTAGTGAAGAGAGAACAGTTAGCACACAAACTCAATAATCTATAATCATATGGCCAAGACACTTGGAGTAGAACAATTCTTGCAAGCACGCAAGAAAGTAATGCCTTTTGAAGGCGCCTGGCGTGCAGCCTTTGGTTGTCCCGCCTATTCCGGCACCTGGATTGTATGGGGAATGTCGGGATCAGGAAAGACCCGGTTTGCCCTTCAGCTCATCAAAGAGCTAACCAAGTTCGGAAGATGCGCCTACGACAGTCTGGAAGAGGGCGACAGCCTGTCGATGCAACGAGGATTTATTGATGTCAACATGATGGAAGTGTCACGGCGTATTGTTCTGTTGGATCGGATGCCGATCCATGAGCTGATCGAATACCTGAAGAAACGGAAATCGCCCCAGTTCGTCGTCATCGATTCGCTACAATACACCGGCATGACCTATAAGGACTATCTGCGAATGAAGTCGGAACTACCCAACAAGCTGCTGATATTCATCTCGCACGCACTGGGAAAAGAACCCAAGGGATCGGCGGCACAGTCAATCCGATACGACTGCGACTGCAAGATACGAGTAGAAGGATTCCGTGCCCTGGTTGCCAGCCGATTTGCGGAAGGGATACCAGAGCCCTACACCATTTGGGAAGAAGGCGCAAGCCTGTATTGGGGATAAATCAGAAAAAGAGGAGGAATAATATATGGAAAAGAAAAAAAACAAACACGCCCGGTTTTACAAGCTCATCCAGCAGCTGCCGGACTACGACCCAAAATACCGGGACGTGATCAAAGAAAGCATCGTACATGAATACAGCCTTGGAACCACCACCAGCCTGACAGAGCTATACGAGAAGAAGCCCAAGACATACAGCTATATGCTTGAGATGCTCCAAAAGAAAGTCGGTAAAAAGGTGTATAAAGACGAACAAGACACTGCCAGAAAAAGGCTGATAGCCGCTATCGGGGCCAATCTGGACAAACAGGGATACTCGTATGACAGCCAAGATCAAAAGCTGGAATACATCAAGCGCATCGCCTGTCGGGCTGCCAACAGTAATGAGTTTAACCAGATACCCCTGTCTAGGCTTCGAGCCCTATATAATATGTATATCCGGCAAAACAAGGTGCTGGACAATGCGCTTAACCTGAACATCAACCGGAATTGACATGGCACTGAAGAAAATAGCCGATCTGCAAGAAGAGATCGTTGAAAAAGGAAAGCGCATTAACCGCCGGATCGAGAAAATCCAATCGGATATCGACTTTATGGTTGATATCATGATGACCAAACCCTACGAAGAGATGGCTGCCCACCGCAAGCTGCTCCAAGAATGGGAAAAAGAGATAGAAGAATTAAAGAAAGCCGTTGATTTCCTTCGTAAAGAATGGATGCGGCTGGAATCATTTAAACACAATTAAATAATATGTATCATGGAAGAAAAGAAAATTGACCTGTCGCAATTGAGCGAAGAAGAATTGAAAGAAGTATTGGCCAACGCACGTGCAGAGCAGAAACGTCGTAACATTCAGAACCGTGAAGCTTACGAATCCATCCGCGCAGAAGTAGTGGGACGTGTAGAACAGAAGGTGCGTTTGGTACGCGAAGAAGTAAGCGGACTACATAAGTTCTGCGTAGAAGAAATGGGAGCTTTCCGCAAGGTAATGGCAGACTACGGGCAACTGCGCAGTTCGGATCAGATGAGTTTCACGGTACAGGAAGGAAACTTCCGAATTGAAGTACGGAGCAACAAGGTCAAGAAGTTTGACGAACGAGCCGATGTTGCCGCCCAGCGACTGATAGAGTTCCTGCAAGAATGGATCAAAGGAAAAGAAGACGGGGCAGACAACCCGATGTACCAATTGGCCATGACACTGCTTGAACGCAATGCCAATGGCGACCTGGACTACAAGTCGATCAGCAAACTGTATCAGATGGAAGAGAAGTTTAACGATCCTGCCTATTCGGACATCATGAACCTCTTCAAGGAAAGCCATACCGTAGAAGGCACTTCTATCAACTTCTACTTCTTCGAGAAAGACGAGATGAATGTATGGAAGAAGGTAGAACCGAGCTTCAACCGCATGTAAGGCGGAATCCGAAGGTCGTGACCCTGACACCCGGCAAGTGGATATATGTCTGCCCTTGCGGATTCCCTTACCGGGTGATGATCATGACCCGTACATGCCGCACCGTCGGCGTCTATTGCTTTTATTGTAAACGTGAAATAGGAAAATATTATAAGATTATGGATGAAAGACTGGAATTTGAACAAAACTGGAACAATAAACTGAATTGTAACTGCTTTACGACTATCCGGCTGCACAATCAGATCAAATACTGTGTTGATGCCGTGAAGAACATTTATCTGGACGGGAGATATAAAGGAGATGCCCGTATCTTATCTGTGAAACCGATGCGGCTTGATCAGATCAATCTGTTTGTATCGAAACTTGATATGGGGTTGCCACCGGAAGAATGTATCAAAGAGATCAAGAAGCAGTACAAGAATCGTCCTGGACTGGACTGGCAGCAACAGCAGGTTGATCTGATCTTGCTGGAGTATATCAAAGAGTCGAAAGAACCTTCTTTATTTTATTGAATATGACGCAGGAAGATATTGAAAAAGAAGCAATAAAAAATATAGAGTTCCAAGGAAAGTTAGATTTAGGATCTATAATCGAAAATTCATGCAGAGAATCTTTCGTATTAGGCGCCAACTGGCGTATTAATACTGCATGGCATGACGCAACAGAAGTTCCTAAAAAGAAAGGATATATACTTGTTTGGACTAAATGCTTTGGTTTTGTTACATGGAATGTTAATGTTGAACCAGCAGAATGGAATAAAATATGTAAAGATAACCAAGTTGTTGAATGGGCCTATATAGAGGACTTGATACCTAATAAGGAGGATTAATTATGACAAAAGAAGAATTTGACAATCAGCGATGGGAGGCTGGAATGAGCTGCTATGTAGACGGTGATTTGTATCCTATCGTGAAAGTTGATCTTGGAGACCGTCTGATTGGTGTCCTGGATGAAGAAGATGGCAGCATATTGGAAGTTCCCTGTAAGTTTGTTCACGCCGTAAATCCTGCCAACCCATGAGCCGTAACAAACAGATCATAGAGATTGCCCCGCCGGATTACGAGTGTATCCGGGAGAATTTTGTGGTATCCGGGTATCCTTGCCCGGTATGCCACGGGCAAGGTGGGTTTAGCGAACAGACCGGACATAATACCTATCAAACCTCGACCTGCGATTATTGCGATGGGACGGGCAAGGTAAAAGCGAAGGTGCAAATTGAATGGGGGCCTGATTATGGATGATAATGTAGTATAAATACAATGTATCTATGAAACATGGTAGTCTATTCTCAGGGATTGGTGGAGCTGAACTTGCAGCATCATGGATTGGCTGGGAAAATAAATTTCATTGCGAGATTAATCCTTTTTGCCGTAAAATACTTGAATATCATTTTCCTGAATCAATAAGTTATGAAGACATTTCAAAAACAGATTTTTCCGACTGGAGAGGACAAATCGACGTACTTACAGGAGGATTCCCGTGCCAGCCGTTCAGCCTTGCAGGGAAGCGAAAAGGAGCGGAAGATAACCGCTATCTCTGGCCACAGATGCTTCGTGCAATACGCGAGATACGACCAACTTGGGTTGTTGGTGAAAATGTTGCTGGAATCCTCACGATGGTTCAGCCCGGCGAGGAGACTGAAATGGGATTCCAAGCCTCTATTTTTGGAGAGGATGACAGAAAAAGAATATTGCACCGGCAAGAATACGTTGTCGAAACCATCTGCCGAGATCTTGAGAGTGAAGGATATTCCGTCCAACCGATTGTTATTCCGGCTTGTGCCGTCGGATCGCCCCACCGGAGGGACAGAATTTGGTTTGTTGCCCACCGTACAGACACAAGGGATGAAAGTATGCAATGCTCAAGGGAAAACGGTATTCATGCCATTGAAATTTTTACCGACACCCAATGCTGCGGAGGGAACAAAGTTCACCAAAAAGTACAATCTGAACAGCCAGATGGGCCGAGGTCTTACTGCGATGGCAATAAATGGTATGTTGCCGACACCAACAGCGAACAGTTGGAAAACACCTTGCGAACACGGGGACGGCTCCCCGAATTTGCAAACCCATGTTGCAAGAGAGTTTGGCAAGACTTCCCAACTCAATCCCCTGTTTGTAGCCGAGATGATGGGTTTCCCTCCGGATTGGACGGTATTACCTTTTCAAGGTGGAGACAGGAATCAATAAAGGCTTACGGAAACGCTTGGGTTCCGCAAGTGGCTTATGAAATATTTATGGCAATCGAAAATGTCATTGGTATGAATTTAAACAATATTTAAACTGAAGTAATATGCATACAGAAGAAAGAGTGATGGATATTATCCGTGGATATGACATCGACGCCAAAGTTGGCGATCGGTTTAAGGATGATCTAAGGTTTGATTCTCTCGATATGGTAGAGATTGCACTGACTGTAGAGAAAGAGTTTAGTATTTCCATCCCGGATGAAGAGATGTTCGATCCTGCGTGGGATACAGCAACCGTACAAGATTTGATTGATTTTGTTGATAGGAAATTGGATGAAAGGAGGAAACAGAATCATAAATCAAGATATTAATACAAAAAAATAACCCATTTGTGTTGGATATATAAAAACAAGTACGTATGTTTGCGGCGTTCAAAGTTTTTAAAATACACAATAGGCGGAAGAGTCTGCCTTTGCAATGCGTCGCACGGGCATTTTTTATGTCTGGAATGTACATATTAAGGGATGGTAAATTTTACCACCCCTTTAATAAGCCGGGATTAATGCCGGTTACGTACTTGTTATATATGGCGGGTTCCACTATCCGTGCATACGTTGTAATGGCGTATGCGAGCCTATTGTGTAAGGACTTTGAACAGCGGTGCGGTGGATACCCGCCATTCTTGTATCCACACAAATGTTCATAAAAAATTACACGAAATGAAAACAGAAAAAGAAAAGACTGCCGAATTACAGGTGATTGCGGTAGGTGAAACCACCTTCCCGGTGGAAGTGAGAAACGGACGCATGGCGATAAACCTTACAGCCATGGGTAAATTGTATGGAGAATCGAAAAAGCCATCCAAATGGTTAAGAACAGACGAAGCACAACGATATTTGAATGCTTTGTCCGTGGGACAAAAATGTCCTCTGGCTGATTTACTGGAAGTTAGAAACGGAGGAACACCCGGATTAAATGGAACATGGTGTTATGATAGGCGTATCGCGGTGCGTTACGCCCAATTTTTGGATGAATATTTAGCCGTTAAAGTAGATGAATTGTTGGTCGATGTATTAGAGGGAAGAAAGTTTATTGTATCTACTACGCAATTCGAAGGAATGCAATATATATCGATGGAAGACTTTTGCGAGGCGCACCATCTTTCATGCAATGTGTTTTATGCTTACAAGGCACATTATCCATACGAATATATCTGGACAGGCGGAACATGGAGAATGAGTGTACGGCTATGCCGTTATATTGAACTTCAGCGCGTGCTTAATCAGGATAAGCAGCAGATGTATGATCATAAAAAGGCAATTGACAGCAAGCAGGCTGTATTGAATTTTGAAGAATGGAAAGAGGCATAACCCATGGTGCATTTCGAGAGAGACAAGATTGTTATAGAGATTCCCGCCACATTTCCGGCAGAAGACTGGGGAGAGATCATGAAAGACATGCTTTCGCTGCTGCAATGTGAGCGGGAAGACTCCGGGCAAACCCATTACCATGTGCTCTACCTGATGACGCACATGATGCCCGAATGGGAACAGGCTAAACGGATGATACCATCCGAAAAGCCCGATAATCAGTAAAAAAGCGTATGTTGTAGAACAGTATATTGATAAAAGTGCTATATTTGTGAAAATAATCTGACTGACATGGCGTACAATAACCGAAACACACTGTTGAAGATGGTCCGTGTGCAGGATATTGTGTTAGCCGAGAAGAAGAAAGGCGTTACACAAATATTTATTTACGAGCACATTATCAAGGACATGTTCCTAATCTCGTACGCAACATTCAACCGGTGGCTGGCATATCCTGCCAAGGCCGAGTTGAAATACGGACGGAAGAAAGAAGAAAGGGAACAACTTACGTTTAGCTTTGCATAAAGGGATGTAGTTTGAGCTGCATCCCTTTATTTGTTTATATCTATCCTTCTGTCTTAATAACCGGGTCGTCCGGAAAGAAGTATTTCCAAATATCCTTGATGAGTGCATATAATCCGGAAGCCGACAATCCAGCCAGTGCGCCATAGATCAACGCCCACCACCAAACCATGCCTTCGAACATCGGAGCTACCTGTAATGCCCAGCAGATCATAAATACCGCAATGCCCACCACGGCAGATATGGCCCTTTTTATCAACGAGCTTTCATCGACTTTCTTCCATACCTTCGCGATCTGGGTCACGATCATTGAAACCAACGCCACGATACCGGTGAAGGTGGATACATCGATGGTGATTCCTGACGGCTCTTCGGCCACCACTTCCGTCAAGACAGGCGCAGCCATCGCCGCGCAGAACGATACGAGCAACAAGCCCACGATCCATAAGAATTGTTTCATTTTAAATAGGGTTTAAATGTTAGAAAAATCAGGTTAGTATATCTATTCGGAGATATAAGCATATCTCGGCGGAGATATAGGTATATCTCGGCGACGATATACCTATGTCACTTCTGGTGCCTCCGGTTGGATACCCAATACAAGAGGGCAGCCAACAATCCGCCGACGATCAGGAACCACCACACCCATTGGGGCAGGATATCGGTATGCACGTCGGTCTGTGTTTGCCGGTCGGTGTGCCGTTCGTCGGTCACCGTCTGTTCGGTACGCTGTTCAGCCGAAGCCTCGACATCGGTAGCGGTATTCTTTTCCATGGACCAACCGCCCGTCAGCGTACCGGTCGTCGTAGAGACAGGGTACTGTCTGCCGGACGTATCCGGCTCACTCCATTTCGTAATTTCCACCTTCAGATCGAAGGCGAGGTTGGCGAGCAGACTGTCGCGCGTCCGCTGAAGATACTGTTCCAAGACCTGCGAACGGATGAACTGCTCTGTCGTCTGATCGTCGACCAGTTGCGAATACCTTTTGGCAGCACACGACACCAGCAGAGCCATCGCCGCAAATACCAACCACATAGCGAATAGAGCCAATCCCTGTCTAATTAGTTTCATGTTTATTTTCCTCTTTAATCAGTTTAATCAAATCTTCGGCTTCTTTCTCGGTAGTACACTTGATAATCCCGGCAATCACGTCCGGAATATTCTGGATACCATCCTTGCGCTTGCGCGAATGCTCCATCATGGAACGGAACTCGATGATCAACACGCCGATGGTGAGTACGAGCGTCATGAACGGGATGATATACCACTCGAACAACATCCCCACGAGGTCGAACAACATGCCGAACAACATGATGCGCCAATATTCGCCCGCCTTCTGGAAGGTGCGCCTCAGAATGTGCGACTTGATCGGTTCGCCAATCTTCTTGGCTGTATAGATTCCATCCCATAAATCGATACAGATAGCCAGGAACATGATGAACCAAAAGAATAACGTGACAGCCATGTGGAAATAAAACCGAGGCCAGTTGAGTGTTTCGGGGATGTGCATTAAGTCCGTCATATACTGATATAGGTTTTAAAGATTAGTGACGTAACCATGTATCCCTGGTGATCGTAGATTGTCTCGGAAGACTGAAGGATCATCAGCTTGGAAGACGCAAAAAACTTGTGCTTATGCAACAATGTAACACAATCGTCGACAATCGACTCGTGTTCCTCGAGATCCTTGTCGTGACTCTGTCCGTCGGAAAGCGAGATCTTGTCGCTTACCACCATCAGTTGCACCTGTAGCGGAGAACGCCAATTCCCCTTGGTGTACTCTTCAAACTCGAGCTTTCCACAAGCCATCAGAATGACGGGCGCCTGCACGATGTTCGTCGTGAACTGCTCATTAAAAATCTGGATATCCCTAACAGGAGACTCCGGATTCTCCTCGGCAACAACCGTCCCGGATTCGGGATCAATCCTGAGCCCATAATGATCGGCGATCAGGGCCCGTATTTCTTTCATCAATTGGAATGTCATATCATTTCAGTTTTAAGTAATCAAGAACAATCTTATCAATCTTATCGTCCAGTTCCTTGCTGTGACCAACAAAAGGCCTTGCCGGAAGAACTGCCGCATGCTTGCCGAACACCTTGATCATCCCCCCTTCGTTCTGTACAGAAGCATAAGGCTTGTCTGATGTGATCGCCAGGCTTATCTGACGGCTGCTTGCCGTATTGACCTTGTATGCCAGCGAACGCTGCAATTCCATGCTAGTACCCGTCAGGATAGGACGCTGGGTGGCTGCCTGCGAGAAATTGGCATTCCGTGACTTTCTGCCCTTCTTGCCCTTTTTCTTCTTTCCCTTCGACTTGTTGCCCCGGTAATCAAACCCATACCAAGGACTGTTGGGATCGCGACGCTTCACGTCTTTCCACTTCTGCAAGCCGCCATCCAAAAAGCCTTGCAGACGGAAGTTGTCCTTAAAATGATTCACCGCCTCGTTTCCGATCTCGCGGGCCAGCCTGGACGGGTTGCTCATCTCGGCCCACAGTACCTGTATTCTGGGAACATCATTCTGTGCCATTTTCAGTCTCCTTTTCCAAGAATCGTTTTACCGCCTTTTTAGCCGTCTTGTCCGCCTCGGCTATATACGGGTGGGTATCACTAAAGATCGCCTTGGAGAAAGCCGGATTCCGGTCCAGACCGGGCGATACCGTATCAGGTACAGAATCTGCCACCGGAGAATCGCCCACATGGGTGATTGCCTCTTTCGTGGCACGGCTATCGCACTTGCAATTCCAGACACAACCCGGATAATGATTCTTCCACCACGGATCGTCTACACTACGCACCTGGTTGTAATACGCCATGTGCGAGATACGCGGATCGGGCGATACACTGGGCAGCCATTTGACATTCGGATAGATATCCTTATCCTTCTGGTAACGAATGAATATCTCTGCCGTGCGTGCCGACTTGACAGCTGCATTGTATTCAGTCTGCAACCAGGTATTGTTGTAGGCACCGATAACCGGATCTGCCGCCTTGCGGAAAGCATCGAAGCTTCGCGGACGTCCCTCTTCGTCGATCAGAAGAGCCGCCAGATCGTTCTGCTGCCGGTGCGTCTTGAACGCAGCAAAGACCGCATTGTTGTACTTCAGCTGCTCGATCAACTCCTTATTCTCTTCGACCGTCAGTTTGAAAGCCTTATCGACCGCATGATCGAGGAATGTACGGGTATGATTGAACAGTGTACGCTCGATATCATTCAATGTATCGAAGTCGCGATCAAAGATCAGGTGCAGGATATAATTCAATTCTTCGTCCGTCAGGTTGAAATCCTGATCCGCCTTGTTGTTCAGTTCCCGGCAAGAAGAACACCGGCAGCTATATAACTTTTCCATTCGCCCGGCGAAACTGACCGGGCTCAGGCGAAAAAATTGTTTTCCTCCCGCTGATTCGTCTTAGCCGGATCACCCCCGTTGTAAGACTTGTTGTCGACCGTATTCTCCGGCTTGCTGCGAAGGCCATAGAAAGAGAACTCATACCCGTCCAGCGGATAACCATGAGCCACCAGGAATGGGAACAATTTGTAGTTGACGATATCCTGAATCCGTTTCAACCGGGCCTTGGTAAACTCGGTCAACACCCGCTCATGTACTTCAGCCGAACCAGTGAAAGCCTTGACATCGCCTGTACCGGTCTGTCCGTTCATCATCTTGGCAATATACTCATCGCACATTACCGCCAGCGACTTGTAATTATCGCTACTCTCGCGAGAGGTCATATCCAAGATTTCCAGCTCGTCATCCGGATCAATGACACCTACCAGGTCTGAACCAAACTTCTGTGCCATCTGGAAAGCTTCGTCACGCTCGTTCTCGTTGTCGGTAGCCGTCTTGAATGTGACAAAAGGCTTTCCAAAACGTTCGTTGTACTCACTCCAGTCAGATCTGGCAAATGTCTTCCAGATCACCTCGATGGCAATGGATTCCAGCTTACCCAAGTCTTCCGCATCACCCAATGGGAGCAAGAAGTATTCCGCTTCCCGATCCGCATAAGAAATACCAGAAACATCATCCGGAAACTTGGTTATCTGCCGCTCGAAGGGACGGACATGATGGCGAGGGAAGACAATTACATCGGTAAACTCACCATTCTCGTCCTGCTGCCCGAACTCCAGCAAGGTGTAGCCCCAAAATTCGACGTCCATGGCATACACCATAAAGCTGGTAAACCAAGGACGCTGGAACAGTTCCGTCCGTTGCTTGTCGGATGTATCCGATCCGATCTTCATCACATCAAAAGGCTCTGTTATCAGGAACGATTCGGCCTTGTCGTGTTCGGATATATACTGGCTATCCTTGACCGTTTTCTGGTATATATCCAGCAAGACAGAACGGTCGCTATATTCAGGCATCAGCGCATTTTCGGCTGCCTGAACTACATTGCTGATCTCCATACGCACGCGGTTGTTGGGCATACGCGTCAGTGCAGCCGTAAGCCGTTTGCGTTTTTTTAAACGATCAGGCGCCTGGTTGACAACAAGCGGCTTTTGCTCCTTTTTACCTAATCTGAAAAAATCTCTTATTCCCATACAGCCTAGTATTTGAATGGATTGTTAGAACGTCTCGCGTTGTAGTAGAATTTGCTGCGGGTACGTACAGTCCCGTTGACCGTTACCGGCTCGAGCGTACTATTGTCCTTGCCCGACGCTACCCGTTGAATCTCGGCGATCACATCTTCGTAATTCTGTCGTACACGCTCCGGAATCTCTTCATCAGGTATGGACTGATATACGTAATAGATAGCCAGCACGGACATCCAGCGAACCAAAGCCGGGTTACGCTCATCGCCTTTTTTCTGAATCTCCTTGTCGAGATTAAACCGATTGGACAGTTTTTCATAAACGTATCCATACGCCATGCGCTCGCAATCGGTCACCTTCGTATTGTTGTCACGTATAATTTTATCTAAAGCCCCCTTGGTGATATACACCAGGTAATCGGCTAAAATGAGAAAGTCAATCATAAGCTATCAATTTAAACGTCTTTTCATGTTGTGAGGAATCTTGCCCGACTTGATTCCCTTGGATTTACCTACACGCGGTTTGTTGAGTTTGTATACAGCCCCTTCGACCGCATCCGGACCATCGTCGTGCGGATAATCAGGAAATCCCAGAAACTGCTGCCGCAATTCCTGCATATCCGGCGAGTGGCGCATTGCCTGGTTGAACCTGAGCAAGCCACGTTCGGCATAGGATGACAGGTTTTCGATACGATCCACTTTGTCCGGCTTCTTCCGGTAGTCTCCCCTTATCGCTATGCTGTAACCACGCGATTCGGCTTCATCGTCGTATTTCTTCAGGTGAATGTCCTGCATGAAGTTTGCTTCCATGTAGTGCCGGCAAACCTTATTCTGCGGAATATTGTCGGCCAAGGCATAATGACCACGAACCATCTCGGGCGTCGTACACTGGCGGACGAAACAATCGTATATATCGAAGTAGCGACCATTCATGCCGACCAATACAATTGCCTTGAAGTCGTTCTTCTTAGTCTCCTTCCAGGAAGGGTCGCAATAAGTAACCAGCTTGTCGCAGTTCTGAATCGGCGGCAGTTCACACCAAGGCAAGTGTTCCTCCTGGAAGATACGGCCTATGACAATATGCTGGTGGAACAACTCGCGCAATGCCAGCCTACGGCCCATGTTACCCATTTTGGTTAGGATCTGTTTGCGCGTATATCTTTCTTTCCATGCCGGAACACCCTTTTCCGACAAATCCATCTTATGCGTCTTCGGATTCTCGAGGGCATATACCTTCATGTGCGTAATAGTGTCTTTTACCGGATCTCCATCTTCGACATCACCCACTACATGCGCCAGGATACTCCGTTTATGGATACGGTTCCCGATCATGACGAAACGGCTTGCCTTGGTAGGCGCACAACCGTAGAGATCGCCCAGAATCCAGTCTGTAGCCTCTTCGACACGCTTCTCGTTCTTGCAGATCTCGGCATCGTCGATATCATCAACAATGATCAGGTTCGGACGTAATGCCGCTTCGCGGACACCACGCGGAGACTGTCCGCGACCAAAAGCCCAGAAGCCGATGCCGTCGTTGGTGACAAAATGGCCACTATCCCATTTCCCGGATTTATACTGCGGTCCATAATCGGCAATAAACCGCTCGTTGAACATGAGCTGTTCCTGCAAGTCGGCCAATAAACCGTCGGCTTTGTCTTCGTTGGCAGAAGCCAATACTACACCTGTAAGCATATTGTTTGCCTTCAGGAACAATGGAAGGAATATATCCATCACGACCGATTTGGCATGCTCGCGTGGCCATTCGCCGACAAACATGATATTCTCGGACTTGACAATCTGTTTGACAGCCTCCTTATGGAACCAGCCAAATTCCGCATCCATATAATCGGGAAAGTAATAATGACAGAAAGCTGAGAAATCCTTCTTCAGCTTGGCAATTCGTTTCTGTTTATCTTGCGGAGACTCGTCGGCAATAGGCTTGACACGAACTGTCTCGGCCATTTCGGCCAACCACTGTTCGTATTCAAGCTGTTCTTTCCGGGACAAACGACGCTCAAGACTCATGGTTGCCTCCTCTCTTCTCGTTCAAAAAAGCATTCAAGACCGGAGCAACCTGCCGAGCAAGGTCTGGGTTGTTGTTTTTCATAAAGTCATTTATTTGCCTGACAATGCGTACAAGTGTGGTGAAGTCTGTTTCCTTACCCTTGACCATGTTATACAGATCCCGTATGCCGTCGATATCCCCTTTAGCAATCAGGCGTATTCCGCCTTCTTCGAGATACTTTTCTTTGAGCGACTTGAGCTGCTTGAGCTGATATCTGACCAGATCAAGAATACCATCAGAGATTGTTTCCATCATCATCAGTTCGTCGGCAGCCTTTTTATCCCATTCCCCTTTTTTCTTCCATCGGGAAATGGTTACTTCCGAACGGTTCAATACCTTGGCAATCTCGCCCTGCGGTACTCCTTCTTTGAATAATATGTAAGCAGCTTCTTTGTCGTTCATGTCTCGAATCGTTTTGTGCAAAATTGGCTTATACATATAGGGTATGCAAGTAAAGTTATAAGGCTTATAACATTCATTACAAGCGTAATAAGATTGGTTGCAATTCGCTTTTTTCGCTATTTACTTTGTGGAAAAGTTCGATTTTATGGCTGATTTGAAAACTATAGTGGATGCGCAAAACAAGACAGCTACCATCCGGATGTACGGCAGTATCGGGTACGAAGTAAGCGGAAGCGACATGGCACACGCCATCGCCTCGATGTCGGACAGTGAAGATGTAGATGTCATCCAACTCCGGATCAACTCCGGAGGCGGAAGTGTGATAGACGGCATGAGTATCGTGTCGGCTATCAGAAGCAGCAAAGCGGCGGTGCACTGCTATGTTGACGGCATAGCCGCCAGCATGGCCGCCGTGATAGCTGTAGCCGGAGACCGGCTGCTGATGATGGATTATGCCAAGCTGATGATCCATGATCCGTTTTATGAGGGAAAGAAAGACCTGTCTCCGAAAGAGAAGAAGGCTTTGGATTCGATTACCGATATGCTTCAGACGATCCTCTCGAGAAAAGGGATCGACAAAGAAGAGATCGCCAAGCTGATGAAAGAGGAAACCTGGTTCAGTGCAGAAGAAGCATTGAAAAAGAAGCTGGCCGACGAAGTGATAACCAGCACGGAAAAGAATGAATTAAGCGCGTTGAGTGCAGATGAACTCTTCGCACGAATCAATAATAATTATCAACCCCAAAAAAAATCCAGTATGAAAGAAATTGCCAAATTGCTCGGATTACCGGAAGATGCTACCGAGCAACAGATTATGAATGCCATCCGTGAAGAACAGGAGGCACACAAGAATCTGAAGAAGACACTGGTTGACCGCCTGGTAGAAAAAGGCAAGAAAACAGGCGTAATCAACGAAAAGAACCAGCAGCGCATGCTGCGGTTGGCAGAAGCAGACTTTTCACTCTTCGCGGAAATGATTGACTCAACAGAAGCTGAAGATGCACAAAAGCCAGCAGTAAAACCCGAAACAGGAAGATTGTCGGAAGCCATTGACCAGTTGGGCAAGGGAGAAAAAGGCAACAAAGGAGAAAAAAGTCCCAAGACATGGGACTGGTACCAGCGGAACAACCCGCAATACTTAAACGATCTGGAGAAAACAAATCCGGATGAATTCAAACGATTGTTGGACGAATACGAAAACAGCTTATAACATGGAACAGAACTCGCAAGTAAGATATCCGTTTGGACCGGCTACCGTAGTACAGATGGCTGCGTCCGGAACTATCAATGTAGATGTACAGAATGACCTGACCCTTCTGGACGGTGCTACGGTGCAGGCTACCGGCGCACGAACCGTAAACCTGGCAATTGCCCCTGATACACCTGTAGGAGCAAGAATTGTAGTGACGCACAAGGCAAGCGCGGCAGAAACATTGACTCCGGGAGAAGGAATGACCGGCCAGGCCATTACCGGATCGGCATCAAAAACCTTGGTGGCCGAATACATCTATACCGGCGAAAAGTTTATCCAGATCGCCGAAGCATACCAGATTGATTAATTTTTAAAAGCAATTTAAAATGGCAGAAATTAGAACAACCCTGTACAGCCGGGAACTTGAAAAGATGCTGTATCCCGATAACAGCTTCGTTCAGAAATCGATTGTAGAACGAGGTGTAGCAGACTCGGTCGTAGCCGTTGAGAAACCCGTGGAGAAAAGCCAGGGAAAAGCAAAAGAAGGAAGGCCCAATACACTTCCGCTACAGATCCAATCTGTGACAGACGACAAGAAGAGTTATGAGCTTACTTATATATACCACGATCCTATCCTGGTAACTGAAGACTCGCAGATCCTGACCAATTACAACAAGCGACTGGCCAAACAGCAGCAGCAGGCTAATGAAATGAATACTAAGATTGCCGCCTACACGGTGCAGCACTGGAGCCCGACATTGACCAGCAATATTCTGAAAACAACCGGAGAAAACCGTTCCAGCAATGTGATTGGCATGAGTTCGCAACGCAAGGCCGTTACCAAGGCAGATATGATAAAAGTACAGAATCTAATGACGCGCATGATGATGGGCCGAGGCGGAAGATGGTATGGTATGGTAACCCCAGACATGTATTCTGACCTGTTACTGATCCCGGAATTTGTGGACTATGAAAAACTGGGTACTGAATCGAAACTGAAGGAAGGTGTCATTGGAAGAATGTTGGGTATCGACATATTTGTCCGCTCAACCGAAGAAGGCCACAGCGGCGTATTGTATAACGGAAATGAACCGTTATCGGGCGATGCGGAAATAAAAGACTCTTTGCTTACCGGCGCATTATTCTGGAATTCGAACGCCGTATGCCGCGCAGAAGGCATCTTGCACACCAATGTATCGAACAACGCACCCGGATACTTGGGAGGTACGATTATTGAATCGTGGACACGCTATGGAGCCGATATTATTCGTAGCGACCAGAAAGGCGTAATCGCATTGTTGGAGGCAAAATAACATGTCAGGTAAACCCTTGAAATACTTAGTCATACACTGTACTGCCACGCCAGAAGGGCGGGAAGTGACCAGCGATGAAATACGCGCCTGGCACACCCGGCCGACCTGGATGGGCGGAAGAGGCTGGAAACAAGTTGGCTACTCAGAAATGATCCATCTGGACGGTGGCATTGAGAAACTGGTAGACAACAACAATGACGATGTGGTAGACCCTTGGGAAATCACCAATGGAGTGGCCGGATACAACAGCGTATCGAGACATATCGTCTATGTAGGAGGTGTAGCAGCCGACGGGAAAACCCCGAAAGATACCCGAACCCCGGAACAGAAAGAAGCCATGAAGCGATATGTTATCGAATTCAGAAGGCAGCATCCCGGGGTTGTAATTGTAGGACATAACGAACTGGCAGCGAAAGCCTGCCCGTCGTTTGATGTAAAAAAATGGTTATACGAGATCGGAGTAGAACCGAGATAAAACTAATTGATTATGGCAAAAGAAGAAGGAGATATATTAGATGGTCGAGACCTTATGGTCTATATTGGGGAAGGCGCATCAGCTGATGCAGCATCATGGGAGCCACAAGCTCTGGCTACCACACATACTGTAACCTGGGCAACTGAAACCAAAGAGCGTCTTACTAAGGACAGTCCTGGAGGAAACCCTGAAAAGAGAATTACAAAAGTAGGTGTTACTATTAAGACAGAAGCCTTGAGAGCTAAAGGAGATACGCAACGTGACAAACTGTTGGATGCAATGAATGCAAAGAAGAACGTACTCTTAAAATATGGGCTTCGATCTGATGAAGAAACAGCTGGAGATGTTTATTATCAGGGGATGTTTGCAATTGATCAATTTGAAGAAAATACTACAGCTGGAGACGATGCCAGCTATACGGCTACATTCAGCTCGAGCGGACTGATTGAAAAGAAAACGAAGGAAGGATGATGAAGAAAGGTTATATTCAGATAGCCGGCAAGGAATACCCCTGTCGGCTTACCATGGGGGCCATGGTCAGATTTAAGGAACGGACCGGAATCGACCTACCCACGATGAAGCAAGATGAAATGGATTTTTCCAGACTGATGATGCTTATGTACTGCTGTCTTGTCAGTGCGTGCCGGGTTGACGCTGTGGAACATCCATTTGACGAAATGATTGACATGGCTGACCAGATCACGCCGGAAGATATGGTTGAATGGCAACAAGCCAATCTGATGGCCCAAACTGATCCGGAAGATTCAAAAAAAAAGAAAGTACAGCCGGAATAACCGAGCTGATGGGATTCGCCCTTGCTTGCCTTCGCTTATCACGAGAAGACTTTCTGTCGATGACGCCAGCCGAGTTTTCGGCCACGACCGAACAATGGGGGCTGTATGAAGAAAGACAAGCACACGCAAGCTGGGAGCGAGCCCGACTGATCGGCTATATGGCCGTATCACCCTATACAGGCAAAAAAGTGCGAGAGCCGTCGGACCTGATCCGATTTGCCTGGGAAAAAGAAAATACAACCAAAAAAACCGGGAAAAGACACATCCCGACCGATGAAGACTTTGCCCGCGTAGAAGCCTATTACAGCAATGGATAAACAATTACGATACAATATAGACATCCGATTGAACGACGGTGCCAGTCAAGGAACTGAAGCCTTGAACAGCCGATTGGCGAAATTGTCATCGTGGACCAAGGCTATCAATGCGGAGACACAGAAGCTGGGAACGCAGTTCTCGACCGTATCCAAGTCGGCATCGAACATCTTTGCGCAGACCAATCTGTCTGCCAGCCAGCTCCGGCAAAACTTTCAACAGATAAGCAATACGAGTACAACCGCAGCCGCCGGGATGAACCAGGTGGCCAATGTGGCCCCGCGATTTAATGCGCTCAATGTATCAGTTCAGCAGGTTGCACGAGAATTGCCTTCACTGGCTATATCTGCCAATACATTTTTTCTTGCTATCTCGAACAACCTGCCTATCCTGGCAGATTCGATCAGTGCCGCGAGAAAAGAGAACGAGGCCATGATAGCCAGCGGACAAAAGGCAACGCCTGTATGGAAACAGGTGGCATCGTCTTTATTCTCTTGGCAGACTGCCCTGGTGTTGGGAGTAACTGCGCTGTCGATGTATGCTACTGATATCGTTGCCGCCATCAGTTCTCAATCAGGCTTTAAGAAAAGCGTTGATTCGACAGCCCTTGCCATGAAACAGCTTAACTCGGCCCGTGAAAAAGGTGTGCAGGATGCACAGCAAGAACTAACCTCGCTGAATGTTCTGTATTCCGCCTCGATGGACGATGCCAGAAGCAAGGAAGAAAGGCTGTCTGCTGTAAAACAACTCAAGGCAGAATACCCGGATTACTTCAAGAACTTATCGAATGAAGCCATTATGGCCGGACAGGCAAGCGAAGCTTATGACAGATTAGCCAAAAGCCTTACCGACGCAGCTATAGCCAGGGCTTCGATGGATAAGATGACGGAAAATGCTACCAAGATACTTGACTTGAGAGATCAGGAAAAAGAGTTGACCAAAGAACTGGAGAATGCTCAAAACTGGTTAAGTCAATTCCAGAAATCGACCATACAGACACAGGCCGATTCTCAATCATTCGCATACGCTGCCAGCAAGGTTACTACTTTGAAAAACAGTCTACAAAGTGTGCGTGATGAGATTACAGCATTGAATACTGCCAATAAAGAACTGTCGAGCAATATCAATGTGTCGTCTTTATTAGGGGGTAAACAGGGATCATCCAAGGAAGTAAACAAGAACCTTGAAACTATTGGCGGTATAACCAATAAGATCAATGAACTAAAGGAAGCACAAAGCAAAGCATCCGGACAGCAACAGGTAGATTTGGAAAATGAAATACAGTTGTGGCAAGAAAAGCTTAACCTGATGCAGCGTGCCATTGTGCAGGGCGCCATGGGTAATCTTGGAGACGATCAATACAAAGACTTGCTTCAGTCTGAAGTAAAAACAGTCGATACTCCTGCTAAGATAAAAATACCTGTTGAGTTTGATCAAGACACACTTAAAAGATCATTTCGGATTATGCAGGTACAATTCAGCGATTCTATCAAAGAACTGGAGATAACAGGTGAACAAATAAGCGGAATATTGACCGGATCGATTCAGTCGTTTGCGCAGAACTTTGGACAAGCCCTGGCATCAGGTGACGGGATAGAAGTTTTTAAGTCATTGCTTATATCTGTGATGGATATGCTGCAGCAATTTGGTTCGGCCCTGATTGCAGCCGGTGTAGCGACAGAATCATTCAAATCGTTGTTTGCTAATCCTATTGCAGGCATCATAGCCGGTACTGCCTTGATTGCTACAGCTGCTGCTGCTAAAGCCGCTTTACAAAATGCCACAGCTTTTGCAGACGGCGGAATTGTAAGCGGTCCGACTTATGCCCTTGTAGGAGAGTATTCGGGAGCATCCAACAATCCGGAAGTAATTGCGCCTTTTAGCAAATTTAAAAGCATGATAGAGCCAATGTTTACTGACTCCGGCATGTCTGGAGAAGTCAGATTTGTGATCAAAGGTGAAACATTGGAGGGAATATTGAGTAAAATGAATCGTAAACGTAACAGGACACGCTGATGGCACTTGCAAAAAGATATGAAGGGGGATTTATATCGATAGCTGGTACACATTACCGGTTTGAGATATGGCAGGAAGGATGGTCGGGAGGATCGAGCGATATCGCTGTGACTTCTGACCCTCTGACTATTGAATGGTCTGAAACGGACAAGTTGGAGCCAGTACAGTCGTCGAATGCCAAGCTTACGCTGTACAGCGATGATGACCGTCAGTTTGTGGACCTTTATACAGTCCAAGCCGGAAGCATACGGCTAGATATATACAGGGAAGATGTTCTGTATTGGAGCGGAACATTAGACCCGGAACTGTATGAAGAACCCTTTGCTTACAAAACAGATTATGGGGTAGAACTTACCTTCTCTGACCTGTCCATGCTGGACCGATTAAATTGGCAAGAAACCGGTTTTATGACATTGCAACAAGTGATAGAGACGGCTCTATCTTTATCTTGTATTCATTATTCTGGGATTGTAAAACATATATCGACAAGTGGCGCAGGAAGCGGAAGAGGAACGCTGCTGGAGACAGTAAGTGTACAATGCCAGAACTTCTACAACGAAGATGGCGAGGCTATGAGTGTGAGAGAAGTATTGGATGAAGTGCTACGCCCGTTTTCGTTACGGCTTATTCAGAAGGCCGGAAATATTTATATATATGATTTAAACGAGATTTACACAGCATTTAATACCGAAGAAATTGTATGGGATGCAGATGACTCAACCCTGTCGATTGACAAGACGTATAATGATTTGACTCTAACTTTTTCTCCCTATGAAAAAGTAACCATATTGGATGGTAATGTTGATCCCGAAACCGTTACCGGAGGATCGCAATACACGACCTACGTGGACAATCGGTTCGAGGCGGATGCTGTAGGTTTCCGGATGACCATTTCGGATACAGGGGAAGGCGTGGTAAAGAATATCAAGCCTAAGTTCTTCCGGGTGGATCCGGTGTACTCCGGAAATTCTGAGGCAGGGATAGCCTGGGCTTATTCTACCCGAAAAGGAACGGGTGGCGACTTTATTCAGCATGTCCAACCCGTATTGCCCCCTACCGGTACGGTTGAAATGATATTCCGGGCAGGACCATCTTCCTTCATCTATCCGGCGAGCACGGACGGAAGCGGAAAATTTCAACTGAAGGTGACACTCAATATGCTCTTCGATCCACGATACAATCCGTTTGAAGATGCCGGGAAGTACAACGAGCAAGGCAACTGGGACGAACAACAGGACCGTGCCAACTTCGTCTACCTGCCCATCAAGCTGACGCTGCGGGATGAAAACCGGAACGCCATCTTACACCTGAATAACTCAGGTGTGAAGGACAGCGATTACTACTACCATTCCACGACCAACGTGAAATGGGTATCGGGCGAAGCCGCCTGGGGGGATGCCTTTTTGTGCTGGTGGAAAGGCAATCGGAAGGATGAATCAGGATTAGGTGGATGGCAACTTAACAAACAGATCATCGGGTATTACCGGGATACGCTTCCTTCGCGGTTCGACAAGATGGGAGATGGCGAGTTTATCCCTTTCCCTGACAAATACGGATATCTGGAACTGGAAGTAGGCACAGGGTTGATCACTTGGGATTATAACAAGGAGATCAACGAAAAGAACTATTCGCAGTGCCGCCATTGGTGGTTCAAAGACCCCAAGATAGAATTGGTTGACGGATACGGTAATTCGGTACAAACAAAAGATGTACAGTATTCTGCCTGGATCAACAAAGATGCCAAAGAACCTTTGAAAATTGATACCATATTAGGGACATTGGATGAACCATCGCCAGTTGCGTTGGGGCAGTTGTATGCGACTAGTGGTCATACAATTGTCAGTGAATTTACACGGTCGGATATTACGGACAGGCTTGAAAAGCTTCTTATTACTACTGTGTATAGTAATTATTCCGGTCGGAATAAAGTACTATCCGGCACAACGGTTATATTGCCGTCGTTCTCGACCTATACCGACAAAAACGAAGCAGGTAATTATATTCTGCTTGCTGAAACGCAGGATCTGATTAATGATACAAGTGAAATCAAGATGGTACAATTTAGTGCTGACAATTATGAAGGTGTTGAATTTAAATAGATGAGTCATGGCTAAACAACAATATACATATCAAACCAGGTATATTGCCGCTACGCCTCGTAATAAGAGACTTACGGACAGTATCCAAGCAGCTGCGCAGACTGGTGGTGGAGGTGGAAGCATTGGTTATCCGTCAACGCCACAATATTGGGAACTGGTAACATCATCCTCTGACGGAAATCCGTTGGAAGAATCACAATATTACCTACGTCCTATCTCCGGTAAACATGTAGTTGTTCCTGGTGATGTTGTGGCTTTTGCCGATGGCGGTGAATATGCCAGTGGACTTCCGGTGGCAGACTATGATACATTTGGCCTGTTTAAGGCAAAACAGGGAGGTGGATTGCTATTCGATGTAAACGAAGGATGGTATGTTGATCCGGAATTTGCCGGTGGCGGTGGTATTGATGAAGAACAGTTGAAGCAATACCTTACAGACAACAACTATATCACTGTCGATTACCTGACAAAGCAGGGTTATCTCACTCTTTCTTCTCCGCTGACAGGATATGCTAAACCGGAAGCTTATTCTCCTATTGCTGCTACCGACACGATTCTTTCAGCTATCGGGAAGCTGGAAAGGAATTTCGATAATTACGTCGATCTGACAACGAACCAGACTATCGGTGGTGTCAAGACTTTCAACGAAACGATCCTGTCAAAAAAGGATGTTATCGCATACGCTGACGGTGGAGAATATGCAAGTGGTTTGCCTGTGGCTGATCAATATACTTACGGGCTTGTCAAGGTGGACGGAACGACTGTACGTATCAATGCGTCAGGACAGTTGGAGGCGGACGCCGGTGGCGGTATTGACTTTACGGTAGGTACGGGACTTGACCTTTCGGCGGCTTCTGTTCTTTCGGTTAAATTTGGGACAACAGCCGGAACAGCTTGTCAGGGTAATGATTCGCGACTTAGCGATGCAAGGCGTAATCCTTATTATCTGTCATGGTCTGGGTATAATACCGGATCTTATGATGGCTCTGCATCTGAGAGCTTCGAGATACCCAATAACACGAGCCAGTTAATCAATGGTGCAGGATTTATCAAGGATGGCAACGGGAATTTCACTACCTTGGCCAACTCCGGCAGCAGTAGCCAGTATTTGGCTGGTAATGGAAGATTCTATACAATATCGCATAGCGAGATTGACGGCTTGTCGAGCAATTATGTAACACTATCAACCACGCAGACTATAACCGGACAGAAGTCTTATACAGCCTTGGGATGGTATAAGGGAATTGGAATCCTGAGGGCTGGATCGACAAGTAATATGTATATCGCTTTTGCAGAAGGAAGTGGAAACTGTATCAATGCCTATAATGCAGGAACTGGATCTATTGGCAATATCTATCTTAATTATCAAGCGACAAATGCGTTTACTCGTATCGATCCTAGTAACAATCTTGTAACAACCGGAGATGTGATAGCCTACGCCGATGGTGGAAGCTATGCCAGCGGTTTACCAGTCGCCGATACTTACACATACGGATTGATTAAGTATGATGGTACGACGATAGGCAAGAATAGCAGCGGACAGTTGTATGTGATCAATGCCGGTAGTGGCGGAGGGGGTGCAGATGTTTCTTGGGGGACACAAAATCAATATGCTGGAGAGATTACTATTAATGGTACAACATACAAGTTTATTAAGAGTGGAGCTATCAGTGCAACGGCTAATTATACGAGTGGTACTAATATCGGGAATATAAATATTGGTGGCAATGTAAAGACTTTCTATGTGCCCAATAAGATTGGTACAAGTACGATCGGAGCTTATGATAAGCCAATTTATTTGTCTAGTGGTTCTCCCACTGCTTGTTCTGCAACTAAGGGTTCTGCATCGCTTCCTGTTTATATGAGTTCAGGGACAATTACGGCGTGTACTGCATCTTCGTTGTTCAGTTCCATGTCGGTAAGCGGTAGTAAGCTTTACATAACAATCGCAGGGCAACAGAGATCTGTTACGTTACCCTCTTCTGGAGGATCTTCTTTTACCTTAACTAGTGCTTCATTTACCTCTGATATAAACTGGACAACAACGAATGGATCTAGTTTAGTAATCAGACGTACAAGCCCTAATTACACAGGCGTGATGTTCAACGGTAATATCATATATGGAGTTGCAAACAGTTCTAATACAGAAGGTAATTTGTACTTCAATTGGGTCTCGTCATCTATACATATTAAAATGGATCAAGCCGGTAAAATTTATAGTAACGGATCTCAGGTTACTTCTGATCTTCGGCTAAAGGCAATTATTGGATACGAGAATGAAGTACTTGATCGCATGTTAATGATACCTGTTATTCATTATATCAGAAAAGATATACCTAATAGCGGATTGACGACTGGATTCGGAGCACAGAACTTTATCGGTGTATTCGATAATGTCACGTTTATCAATCCTGATTCAGGATATTACGGTATCAATGAGGGGGCGATATTAGGAATCGCCTTCCAAGGCGTAAAAGAACTATACACCCGATTCCTGCCGGTGGAGAACAAAGTAAAGACATTGGAAAGCCGGGTGCAGAACTTGCAGCTTCGCCTGGATAATGCTTACCGGGAAATATTCGAACTTAAACAACAGATGGGAGGTGCGGCATGATTTTACCTAAGAAGAATTTAAGAGCTGTAGATATTGGTTGTACGATTGGCGAGTACGTACCAGGTATTATTAATGGAGTAAAATGCAATACCATAGCTACACAACCTTGGATTCTATGTACCAGCGACAAGATCAACATGTGGGCTAAATACAAGCCTGTTAAAAACAAATTTACAGACATTCGTCCAACTGATTGGTGGCGAGCATTTGACAACAAGTGCGGAATACAATATACAGAATATGGGAACGTTAAGGCTATGATAGATTTTATAAATACAGGGCAAAATCCTTTTCAGCATGACCCACCGTCAGGAGGTTCAATATTCCCATATAGACTTGGAGATTTTGCAGGATATAATCCACTTTCAACCCCCCCAATAATATCTTCAAACGTGGAAGGTATATACTATAAGGATAATGGATCAATATCTGCATATCCAATCGTAAGAAGAGAAACTGAAGATGAATTAAATGTATCTGATATATTCGACCAAGCAAAAAATGGGCTGTATTATGGCGCGGCCTTTGTAAAGGAAGGATCATCTACTTATAAATGGATAAGTTCGGCTGATCCAATAACTGAAAATTCAGGCATCACTGAAATACCATTGTCATCATTTGATTCTACAACATATTATGTATATTTCTTCTTAACAAGCGTTAGCAAGACGTCTTTTTCTATGGCTGATATGACCGGAAGATTTATTTCATGTCCTGGTATAGCAAAACAGGTAATAGAAATAAAAGACACAGCAGTCTTTATAACAATAACAGCCTTTTGGGATGGATCCGGAGGAGTTACAGGATCTATAACTGTAAAAAACACGTCAGGAGAAATATCTTATTTCTCGAATTGCAGTGTTCAGATAAGGTATGGAAGCTCTAATGTCAATGACCAGATGATAATAGGGGAGAGAATCGTAACAATAGATCAATTTCAAGTATCACCTGGTAATACTTATTCTGTTGATTATAGTGCTAATGGAGTACTTCCTGATTATTCATCTCGTGGAGGAGGAAAGGTATATTTCTTTGCAAACAACCAATTAAAGGCTCAAGCGTTTATGATACAATCTTCTTAATGTATTACGAATAAAAACAACCCCTCTAAAAAAGAAAGGAGACCATTATGTTACGTTACAAGCTAGTCCAGCGGAAGGACATGTCGAAGGGAGCTTTGGAAGGATCGAAGCTCTATTATCCGCAAGTAATCAACCTGGGGCGCGTGTCGTTCGATTCGCTCTGTGAGGAAGTGGCCGAACAGTCGTCACTCACCAGCGGTGACATCAAGAACTGCATGGACCGACTGGTCAACTGCCTCGTGCGCCACTTGAAGGAAGGCCGTTCGGTGGATTGCGGCGACCTCGGTTCGTTCCGGATCAACATCCGGAGCACCGGCGCCGACACGCCCGAGACCTACGACGCCGCCACCATGATGCGCAAGCCTAGCGTCCAGTACTATCTGGGCAAGAAGCTGCGCGACATGCAGGATACCGGCGTACAGTACGAACGCTACACGCCGCCATCCAACGAGTAGCGGCATCGCTTCCGGCACATAGGTATATCTCTTCCGAGATACTACTATATCTCCGCCGAGATATACCTATATCGCCACGGCGATATACCTATGTAATTTCAACCTCATTTTATAACCATTTAAAAACGATTGAATCATGGAACCAAAAACAGTATTCAGTAACGGACGTAATACGTTTGACACAGTGATCGAGAGTGAAACATTAGTTATGCGCGGACAGGCAACAGTCGGCACATCCGGGAACACCTTCTACGGGCAGATCTACACCAAGAGCGGCGAAGAGTATATCGGCGACTACTCGCAGACCAACCTCTCGATCGCCAACCCGTCACGCATGTCGTACTTCTTGGATGCCGCCACCCTGTTGGTGCAGCTCAATTCAGACGTAACCGCAAAAGCTCAGGAGGTAACGGCATGAAAAAGGGTGAGATCGTAATCATCAACAGCATCTTTGGGGGCGAAATCCGCCTGCCGAAGATGAAAGGCGAAGACCTGTACAAGGTACTGACGGCAAAGGCAGAGATATCTTCCATTGTAGAAGAGATCCAAAAGAAGGCAGAGGAATTGAAGAACGGCACCAAGCCGGAATCCGTCGATCCGATGAACTTCCGGGAAGACGATCCGGACGTGATCGAATGGAAGAAGCAGTTCATCCCGATGCAGAATAAGTTATACAACGAAGAGTACGAAGGTAAGTTCCCAGATCCATGTATTCCCCGTGACGCGTTCCCGGATATGATCGTAGGCATGTCTGCCGGTAATGCGGAATTATTGTTGAAGTATTTGGTGATTAAATAAAAATTAAAGATATGGCAGCAAAAGAGATACCATTCAGCCAAAAGGGCGGGCAGTATGAGTCTGATGCATTCCAGCCGACATCAGAGAACATCGTTATTCGAGTTGATTTTGATAAGCAAGGGTCATGCGACCTGTATCGAAGTATAGACGGGAAGGAAGGATATGTACAATCGGCTAACATTACCCCTTCTTATCCAGAAAAATCAGCAGAAGAAGTTAACGTTTCCGGAATCAAGATTGGACAATACCTGAAGATAGTATTCCATCAGTCTGTACCGGCTAAAATAATGATACTGGAATGAAAAGAATAGATTTGAGAGAAAACGGAATCCGTCTGGCCGATGTTGTTTCCGGATCTGGAGGTGGTCCAGTTGATCCGGGTTATACAGATTACGAATTAGAGGCGAATTCTCTATTTCTTGCGGTAAACACGACAACTGTCACATTGAAAGACGGCAAGACGGCGGCAGTAGCATCCAACGATCATATCAAGATCGTGGATGAAGATCTGAAACATTATACACTGAAGGAATGGAACGATAGGTCTGTTGCTAACGGATTTGATAATTCTATGGTCGCAAAACCTATTGGATTTAGCCTTGAGTGTAATGGTGTGCGTACAATAGTTCGCTGGCAATGGACGGGTAAATATTACTCTCCTACCGGTTCCGGTACAGCTGCAACAGATACTATGCAACATAGTATATATGATTACAATCAGATCACTGCGGCAGCGACAGGTAAGGATGCAACCATTACAGGAGAACTTGATATGGGAACCGGAAAAGCTGGTACACATTTCTCTGACGATTGGGAAGTAAGAGACAACGGAGATACTTTAACATTGTATTCTGGCAACACAAAACAAACTTGGGAAATGGCGAAGGATTGTGGTAATGTCAATTCTATGATTGCAACCAACTTCAAGGAGCGAACAGATGCGATGTGGGCGCAGAATGAATGGATGCGACATCGGTTCGCTATTTCTTCGGGTATTGTCACAGACCAACCAGACGGCACGATGAAGGGAGTACAGATTCTCAATGTTACCGGAACTCAGCCGCAAGTAGGTGAAGATATGTATTTCTACATCGATGGAATAAACACCAATTTGCTTGCAAAGTATAATCTGAACAATAGACATGATAATTCATCTGAATATCTGACATTATCTATTTCAGATTATATCTATGAACAACAGAAGGCAAATGGTGTGAATATGAACGACACGGGCGTGTATAGTGCCGAAAAGCCGGTGCTCGTCCCAGGAGCCAAGGGCGCTGAAGCTATTGCCGTGAATGGGTATTGGTGTATAGTTACGCCTTATATTTCAAGGCCTGGCGAAAATACTGCGATGGATTACAACGTGTGTGATAGTCCAGCGGTGTATTATGTGCATAGTTTACAGGGTGATCTACATATAATCGGAGATCGAGAACTTCATCCTATTTGGGTGAACAAATCGATTATAACAGGTCTTGTAAACTATCTAAGGACAAACGAAGAAAGAGATTCAGATATTCCATCACTGCCTTCGGGTAACTGTTGGAGTGCGGTTCGGCCCAACTCGACGACCGCCTGGTATGTCTACTTGGGTAGTGGCTTCGTGAGCTACGCGTTCACCTACGGCAGGTGCGCGGTTTTCCCGGCCTCGGCTTTTTGATTGATCTAAGTCGTGCGGATGCACGACGGAATAACCCCTTTAAATGGAATGATATGAATAGATCTAACTTGCAGCAATTAAAACAGCCTATTATCAATCGAGTAATCGAATTAAATCGATACTTGATAAGAATAGGTTCGTTGGCCTATAAGATAATAAGCAGGAATTACATAGACAATTTGCTAAAGCAGGGCCATATATTATTCAACTACGCTATGCGCCAGTTGAAAGGTCTGGACTATTACAAGCGTGCTTGCGAGATTGTCTATGAGATTCAGTCTGGGATATATTTTATCGCCGCACTAGGCGGTTGCAAGGCTAAACAAGCATCCGTTGTCGATGTCATGTGCGATGAAATATTAGCTATGCTTTCTAAAATGAGTAACAAGGCAAATGCCGGCATCAAACAGTCTTGAACTATGTTGAGTGTGCATGATTTATTTAAAGGTCCCCGTGCTTGTAACGAGCAAGCTATATCACCAATCGGGGAAGAGGAGCCTTCGGGTAACTGTTGGAGTGCGGTTCGGAACAACTCGACGAACGCCTGGTATGTCAACTTGGGTAATGGCAACGTGAACAACACGAACACCTACAACAGGTACACGGTTTTCCCGGCCTCGGATTTAGATAAAGAGTGTAGCAAGTGGATCGATGCAGAAGATGATTGTTATAAGAATAAACATTCATCCATAGATGCGGCTTCGTATCATTTCCATTTAAGCCAATTGAGATATTTGATCGATAGAATCAAGAACGGATACAAACCTACAACAAGTATATGTTTTGTGCTAGACTATCCGGTGTACAGGGAAGTTTTTGCGGCTAACTATACAGATAGAATAGTCCATCATTATGTAGCCAGAATGATCAATAAAGTATGCGAACAAGCACATGCGGATAATGGGAACGTAAGTCATGGCAATCGCATAGGCTATTCGACTTTGACCGCTCATAAACAGATTCAGGACAATATTAAAGAGGCTTCTGAATGCTATACAAAGCCCTGTTTTGTGGCTACCATGGATATAAAAGGGTTCTTTATGTCTATCGATCAACAGATGGCTTATGACATATTCCTTATGTATGCAGACAAATATTACAACGAATCGGATAAATGTTTTATACTGAGCCTGATTAAAACACTTATCTTCCATAATCCAACATCGGACTGCGAACGAAGATCTCCCATCGAAAAATGGGATCATGTACCTTCCAATAAAAGTTTATTTGGCGTTAAAGCTGGGAAAGGACTGCCAATAGGTAATTATTACTCACAGCTAATAGCGAATCTGTTTTTAGCCCCTATGGATGATATGATTCAGTCTTCCGGAATAAGATATACCCGATTTGTTGATGATATATGTATCGTGGCAAGTTCATCGAAGGAAATTGTTGAAACAAGAAATAAAATTAAGTCTATTCTTTCCGAGATGCAACTGGAATTACACCCTAATAAATTCTACATACAGCCTTATCAACATGGGGTTAAATTCTGTGGGCGAGTCGTTAAACCAGGAAGAATGTATATTTCTAATCGAATCCGATATGGTTTATACACGATTATTAATAAGTACATTCGAAGTCCTTCGTTGAATAACGCCTACCGGCTTCAGCAAAGTGTAAATAGTTATTTTGGATTAATGAATGGAACCGCTTCTTATTATATTAAGAAGGACGCTATAAAATTGATAGAGATGTATTATTCGGAATGGATATTCTTTAGAGATGTTAATAATAGGATGATATGCGCAATTAAAGATGAGTACCGACCCGGAAAGTTGTCTCTAATGAATGTATCTGAATTTATTTCAAAATACAATCCAACATTATATGCTAAGCGATTACGGAAGGCTAAGAATAGAAGAAAGAAACGGAATATTAACGGCTATATTCAAACGAAAAATGAAATACGGAAAATTGATTAATAATAATCTCGACATAAAAGAAGTCGAGAAAGGTATGGAGATAGGAGGTAAACTCACCGAACAGCAACTTAAAGAACAAGGATACAAGCCTGTATGTGAAGTTGAAGAACCCGAAGGATCAGAATACTTCGTGTATCGTGAATACGATGCCTGCTTCGTACAGGAATGGCGCATGAAAGACGAGCCATTGCAAGACGGTGATATATGGACTTCGAATAGTGGTGTCGATCCAACATTCGACGATATTATAAGACTTCAAAGAGATACAGAGTTTGTATCAATGAACATTAATTCGTATAGTCTTACGGATAATGAATCTATTATGGTAGAGAGTATGTACCCTGAGTGGTCTCCTAATAGTGTGCAAGTAAAGAAAGGCGAAAAGTATAGATACAACGATAAGCTGTACAAGGTTGTTCAGGATCATACAACGCAAGAAAGCTGGTCTCCAGCAAACCTGTCATCCCTTTGGGAAGAAATTGTTGAATCACATGAAGGAACATTGATGGACCCTATCCCTTGGAATATTGAAAATGATCCATTATGGCAGGGAATGATTCTTGAAATAGGTAAGGTATATACTCAGGGAGGAATATTGTATGAGTGTACAAGAGATAGCGGAATAAAACTTACTCACAATTTGGCGGCATTGGTTGGATTGTATGTGAAGATAGTAGAATAATGAGTTATAAAAATGATGTATTCAGCATAATTATTAAAGAAATATCATTCGAAACGGACATAGATTCATCACATATACTCTATGTTCACAAAGATGTCGATTCAGTAGATGCAACATATATAACAATTCGATTACTTTATGGAGTAGGTTTCTATCCAATAGCTATAGCTAAATTATTACATCGCACTGCAAGGTCTGTCAATTCTATATTGTCAACTTTCAGTGCGAGATATCAACTATATCCAATAATGAGAATACAATACGAACGCATTAAGAATAGACTTCTGGTGAATGGTATACATGTGTTATAACTTTGCAATACGATCGATGTTGATCGTATGATTAATTTTTATTTATATTATGGACGCAGAGAAAATTATTTGTTGCGATCGAGGCAACAGCGGCTTTGAAACAGCTGCATTAATGAACGGTGGTATGGGAAACTGGAATAATCCATTCATTTATCTTGTGTGGATGATGTTCGCTAACAGAATGTGGGGAAATGGATGGGAAAATGGAGGCAATCCTCAGATTCAGGCCATTCAGAATCAGATGCAGGACAATCAGAATGCCAATCTGGTAATGGACGGAATCAAAGGTAATACTGCTGCAATCTCTCAGTTGGCTCAAAACCTTAACTGCGACTTCAACACATTGAAAAACTGCTGTTGCGATGTTCGAAACGGCATATCACAGCTTTCAGGGCAAGTTGGATTCAGTGCAGAAAAGATCATTAATGCCGGTTTGATGGGTGACAACAACATCATTTCCAAATTATGCGAATGCTGCTGTGGCATCAACCAGAACATTCTTAACTTCAAAGCGGAAAACCAACTTCAGAATTGCCAGCAGACACAAGCTATCACTGCTGCCATCAATTATGATGGAAACTTGACAAGAGAGGCAATCGCAAACTTCCGTCAAGCATGGGAACAAAGCCGTTATTCTGATGTAGTGGCTGAAAAGAACCGATTGCAGACTGTACTCGACTTACAAGGACAACAGGCCGCAACAGCCAATATGGTTAATGCTGCCATCGCTCCGGTGAATGCGGCTGTAGCCAACATTGGACAGCAAGTACAAGGTATTGCACAACATCAACTTCCTACTTATCCGCAGCCTTATGTGCCTGGTTATCCTTACGGTGTATATGGCGCAACTGGTACAGGTTTTTGGGGTTGATTAAATAAGGAAAGGAGGTAATTATGTATCCATATCCTTATGCAATCACCAATAGAGGCGGAATATCCGAGATACCAGTAACCAGCGTAAATGTAGGCACAACAGAGGTTGTTCTTAATCTTCCCAATCATGCTTTTTACGGAAAGCCATACAAGGGCTACTTTACGCTGAAAATTAATGCCGCTATACCTACAGGTACAACTACTACTCTTCCTTTGCAATTGCAGGCTAACGGTGTAGTAGTTAATCTGATGAATCTTGGAGGCCAACAGGCTACAGTGGCAGACTTAGGAATACCTGGTACAGGAGTAGTACTTGTATATTACGACAAGGAAACCAATTTGCTTCAATTTGCTGCAAAACCGGCAAGCGCATAGTGTAAGTTTAACATAGGATGTGTCTTTTAATAGGCACATCCTTATTTTTAATCGTTATGAATTTTAGTGAATTAAGACAGAATTATCCTGTATATATCCTTAATAAGACGGATATGTTAGCAATACAAGGGAAAGTGATTAATGCAGGATCTCCTTATTTTCATCAGCCGAGTCAGTCTGGTATGCCTCTTCCTCTTACAACTCCGCAATCACGCGTCGTTGATGTGACAATAGATATACAAGGGAACAGGCAAACATTCACGATTCCGGAATCTTCTTCTGTCACCTGCGCTCAGGTGTCAGGGAAAGAACTTATTATTGCAACAGAGAGGCAAGGAATTGTTAGGGAAGTAGAAGTAATGAAAGCTCAAAGCGAGGAGGTAATTGCTAGTGTTGACAAGCACAAATCTGTTATTGAGTCGTGTGAGAAAATCCTATCTGAATATAACCCTGCTTTTGCTGAAAAACAGCAACAAGACATGCGGATAACTGGGCTTGAAAATAAAGTGGAGAGTATGAGTAAGATGCTTTCTGATTTTATCAACGAATTTAAAAAGTAGCGTTATGAGGGAATTTTATGTCATAAAAGAACACGATTCTGATGACTATTCATGTCATTATGATGAAAAATCTGCACGTGAGGTTATTTCTAAGGCTCGTTATGTTGATAGGAGCGGAAGCATGATGGAAGGCAAAGAACATTGGACGGCTGAACAAATAGAAGCCGCCACATCAGCCATGAAATTTCCTGCACAAACGACAAAATGGGATAAGTATGTAGCTTTTAATAGTATGTACTTTGACCTTTGTCGTGTATTGGATGATGCTCTTGTACTGAAGACTGCACATGCTTTCTTCTTTGCCGATGAAGACTATGAGCATAAACAATCTAAGATTAAGCGATATATGGATTGTATGGCTATTTAAAATCCATTTAAAAACAACAGGGACTATTTTAAATATGTTTTTTGAATAGTCCCTTTTTATATTAGATACATTTTTCTGTACTTTTCGTTTTTTATACTGGACTTTTTGTTTTGCGCATTATACAATCAGGCAATCATCATGTTGAACTATATAAAAGGAAATAAATGAAGACTATTTATATGACAATCATGGCAGGCGCACTCGTCATCCTTGCGTCATGCACCGGGAACAAAAACGCCGAAAACCAGAATAATGAGACGGAAGAGCAACATACGGAAGAGGTGGAACTGACACAGAGGCAAATGAGCACTGTGGGCATCACCTTAGGCAAGGTGAAGAAGAAGGAACTCGGCAGTGTAATCCGTGCCAACGGGGAGCTGAAATTGAACCCGCAGGACAAGGCGGACATCACATCGCTCATCGGCGGCATTGTCCGCAAGATAAATGTCATAGAGGGACAGCAGGTAAAAGCCGGACAAACGGTAGCCTACATTGAGAACATGGAGATTGTGGAGATGCAAAAGAACTTCCTTGTGGCCGCAAAGGAAAAGGAGACAGCCCGATTGGAACAGCAAAGGCAACGAACGCTGTTAGCGCAGGGAGCCGGAGTGGAAAAGACGCTCCAACAGGCGGAAGCGGCATACGCAACCGCACAGGCGCGCTTGACGGGATTGCATCACCAGTTGATGCAAATCGGAATCAGTCCGAAGCAAGTGGCAGAGGGGAAGATTGTCTCTCAAGTCCCTGTGCGCACAACGATTCCGGGCGTGGTAAGCAAGGTAAGCGTGAACACCGGTACTTATGTGGATGCCACCACTCCGCTGATGCAGATAGCCGACAATTCTACCGTCTATGCCAGCCTTAATGTCTTCGAGCGTAATATAAGCCAGATTGAGGTTGGGCAGGACGTGGATTTCGTCATCACGAACAGTCCGAACATACGTGTCAAAGGCAAGGTATCTTTAGTGAACCGCTCCATGAGTCCTGATACCAAGGCTATTGCCGTGCATGCCCAAATAACCGGAGACAATGCCGACAGGCTGATTGCCGGAATGTACATCACCGGACTGATACATACGGGCAAGAAAGAAGTCTCAGCACTGCCTGACGATGCCATTGTAAGCGTGGAAGGCAAGAAGTTCGTTTTCATCCTCGATGACAGGCAGGCGGACGGAAAGGAGCAAATGCTGCACTTCAAGCACATGGAAGTCATAACGGGAGCCAGCGAACTGGGATATACGCAGGTTGATTTCGTGGATCCCGTTGATGCGGATGCCACTGTGGTCACGGGAAAAGCCTTTTACCTCGCGTCAATGGCCGCTGACCAGGGAGAGCATTGATTAAAGCCATGGATTGCCATGAACAGACGTAATAGAAGAGCCTTGAAGCGAATGATAAAAGGCTCGGAAAGAAAACTGGTCTATCAAAGGTAGGACTCATATCAAGTATTACGATGGGGGCTGTTTTGGGGACAATCGTATGGTATTTCCTTTTAAGATGTGGAGAGCCTTCTTGTCCGATAAATTATGTCCATTTGATTTTCTGTTTGCTGATATTCTCGTTTTTCGGATGGCAACTGGAGAAATATTCATCCCATCTGCCAGTTCCCGGAAAAAGAGAATCGGAAAGTAATGTAGGAATGAAGATGTATTACAGAAAGAAAACCTCCTTGTTTGCGTGAGGTATAGCTTCATGCAAGCAAGGAGGTTTTGATAACACGATTTGATTGAAAAGATAGCAACAAATGGCCTTTGTCTGCTCACACAATCAGGTAGAGGTCATTCTTCAGAGTAGTTTCAATATGGAATATATTAGAAAATGGGTTGCAGGAGGATACATCCTGATTTTCCTGTTAATTGGCATAATTGTATATGTATGGTCTTATGAATGGCACAAAGTAGAACATTTGGAATTAGAAAATCAAAAGATGAATGCTTTTCGCCAAGAGATACATCATGCCAATATATGTACTATGGAACTTTCACTGATGGGTGAAACCATGCTTGAATGGGAGGATGAAGACGTGCAAGCCTATCACCGGAAACGGTTGGAAGTGGACAGCTTGCTTTGCCGCTTCAAGCAATCTTATCCGGCAGAGCGCATCGACACTATGCGCAATTTGCTGGAAAGCAAGGAACAACATTTGTATCAGATAATGCAGTTGCTTAACGATCAGGAGGCTATCAATGAAGAGATAGCCGAACGTGTTCCCGTCATCGCATGGAAGAGCGTACAGGAGAATCCAAAGAAAGCGAAGCGCAAAGGACTGTTCGGTATATTCGGCAAGAAAGAAAAGCCGGAACAGACTGCCACTACGACCATGCTTTACACGCTCAACCGTGATATGATAGCACGACAGAAAGCGCAAAGCCGCCGGTTGTCGGAACACGCAGACAGTCTTGCCGCACGAAATGCGGAACTGAACCGCCAACTTCAAACCTTAATCGGGCAAATGGACGAGATAGTTCAGACCGACCTTTTGAGGAGGGAAACGGAGATAACCTCCATGCGTGAACGTTCTTTCCTGCAAATCGGAGGTTTAACAGGCTTTATACTCCTATTATTGATAGTGTCGTACATAATTATCAACAGATACGCCAAACGAATAAGCAAATACAAAAAAGAAACCACTTCTCTGATTGGACAAATCAGAGAGTCCAATCATAAGAACGAGGAGTTGATAATCTCCCGTAAGAAAGCGATGCACACCATCACCCATGAACTGCGCACGCCGCTGACCGCCATACACGGTTATACAGAACTGATACAATGTAACGGCATTGCGGAAAACAAACGCCATGCAGAAAGGATCCAGCAAGCATCCAAACGGATGATAGCCATGCTCAACTCACTGCTTGACTTTTTCCGTCTGGACAGCGGAAAGGAAAAACCTATCTGCAATCCGTTCCGTCTGCAAGACATATGCGATACTATGGAAGCGGAGTTCCGACCTATGGCGGAAAACAAGGATTTGAAACTTATTGTGGGAAATGATGCGGACGTTATCCTCATGGGGGACAAGGAGCGCATCATGCAGATAGGCGACAACCTCCTGTCAAACGCCATCAAGTACACGCAAGCTGGAAACGTTTCTTTCCGTTCCGGTTATGACGGAAAGACGCTTACTCTTATCGTAGAGGATACGGGCAGCGGTATGAGTGCGGAAGAACAGCAGCGGGTGTTCGGTGCATTTGAACGACTCTCAAACGCCGTCACGCAGGACGGATTCGGACTGGGGCTGTCAATAGTGAAACATATAGTGGATATGCTGGGCGGCATAATCCGTATAGAGAGCGAGAAAGGCAGGGGCAGCCGTTTCACGGTGGAAATTCCCGTATATGTCGCTGATGTCGAGAGTGAAGATAACAACCATGAGGCAATGAAGCCGGACGTGGAGAAATCATACTCCGTTATAGCATTGGACGACAATGAAATCGTGCTGTCCATGATAAAGGAGATGTATGCCGGCGAAGGCGTACACTGCGACACGTTCGGCAACATCAGCGACGTGATGGAGGCGATGCGCACACGCCGATACGACCTTCTCATCACCGACATGAAGATGCCCGAAACAAACGGCTATGAAGTGCTGGAACTGCTGCGCTCATCGGACATCGGCAACTCCAAGACCATTCCCGTCATTGTGGTGACCGCATCCGGCAGTTGCACGGAGGAGGAACTTACGGTGCAGGGCTTCTCCGCCTGCCTGTTCAAGCCTTTCGACATGGCGGAACTGATGGCTGTTTCGGAGAAATGTGTCAAACAGGATCGTATTACGGACAACCTGCCCGACTTCTCCTCCCTGCTCGCCTACGGTGACAAGGCGGCTATGCTGCAACGGCTGATAACCGAGACGGAAAAGGACATGCAAATTATACGGTACGCCGAAGAGAAAAACGACCGCAAGGCTTTGGACGGACAGGTACACCGCCTGCGCAGCTCGTGGGCGGTAATCCGTGCGGACAGGCCGTTGTGGGAGCTTTACGAGGCTTTGCACGGAGAAAAGGAATGCACCGGAGAGGAACTGAGATATGCCGTGGACGGGGTGCTGCGCATGGGTACATTGATAACGGAACTTGCGAAAGAGAAGGAAAGGAGGCTGGCGGATGAAAATATATGTGATTGAGGACAACCCCGTCTATAACGATTATGTCTGCAACCTGCTGAAAAAGGAGGGCTTCAACACGGAACAGGCATACCACCTATCGACCGCTAGGAAACTGCTGGCGAAAATCGGTAAGGACGACATCGTGCTTGCCGACCTGCGCCTGTCCGACGGCGAGGGCATCGACCTGTTGCGGTGGATGCGCAAGGATGGAAAGATGCAGCCGTTCATCGTCATGACCAACTACGGGGAGATACACACGGCGGTGGAGAGCATGAGACTCGGCTCGAAGGACTACATCCAGAAACCGCTTATAGAAGACAAACTCGTGCCCCTTGTCCATGCCATACGGAAAGAACAGGAGAAACGCAAACAACGGCACGTGCCAATATTCACCCGGCAAGGGGCGGCATATCAGGAAATCAAGCGGCGCATACGCCTTGTCGCACCCACACGGATGAGCGTGCTGATATTAGGCGAGAACGGCACGGGCAAGGAGCATATCGCACAGCACATTCACACCCAAAGCAAACTTACGGACAAGCCGTTTGTCCCCGTGGATTGCGGTTCATTGTCGCCAACGTTGGCTCAATCCGCCTTCTTCGGTCACAGGAAAGGTGCTTTCACGGGAGCGGACAGCGACAAGGCAGGCTACTTTGAGGAAGCCGACGACGGCACGCTCTTTCTTGATGAGGTGGGCAACCTTTCATTGGAAACACAGCAGATGTTGCTCCGTGCCATACAGGAACGGCGTTACCGCCCCATCGGGGCAAAAGAAGACAAGACCGCCAACGTACGGATAGTGGCGGCAACCAACGAAGATTTACAGAAAGCAGTATCCGAGAAACGCTTCCGGCAGGATTTGCTCTACCGTCTGAGAGAGTTTGTGATAACCGTGCCACCGCTCCGTGATTGTCAGGAGGACATCATGCCGTTGGCGGAGTTCTTCCGTGAAACGGCTAACCAAGAATTGGAGAGGGACATCAAAGGTTTCAATGCCTCCGCCCGTAACGCCCTGCTCACCTATCCGTGGCCGGGCAACGTGCGGGAGTTGAAACAGGTGATATTGGCAGCGGTACTGCAAACGGAGGACGACACAATAACAGCAGAGGATTTGGAGCTTGTCGGAGAACAAACGTCCTCTCCCGCCGGTTTTACATTGAGGAACGAGAAAGAGGAGAAAGAGCGCATCCTGCGTGCCTTGAAGCAGGCGAAAGGGAACAAGAAACTCGCCGCCAAGATGCTCGGAATTGGCAGATCGACGCTGTACAACAAGCTAGACGAATATGGATTAAATGAAGAAAACTGACCGGATATGCCTGCAAATGAAGATAATTCGCTATCTTTGCAGCATATTCAAGGAATAGACCGGCGTTTGGAAAGTCATTCGCCGATGAAATATAGACATAAGACCGCAAGGCGTTTCTAATGGAAATCTGGTAAATGGACATTAACGGGAGCGATTGCGTGATGCTTATGCTATGCCTACGCATAGCGTGCATTCACGTACTCTCC
>ERZ791575.94-NODE-94-length-43664-cov-3.481139_pt1 | contig 43664 bp, 35 predicted proteins | sample MGYA00509970_ERZ791575 | MGnify/ENA primary metagenome ERZ791575 (study PRJEB30046, sample SAMN00791935) | human gut metagenome | study: EMG produced TPA metagenomics assembly of the A metagenome-wide association study of gut microbiota in type 2... | reverse complement strand
AGCTTAACACTCCAACACAGGTGATTTCTTCATCATCATATACAATATTAAAAACCGTATATCCATTGTCTTCATTTCTGAAGATAATATTCTCCACAAAGCCCTCTACATATTTCACAGACTCGTAATCCAATCTGTTATCTCCTTTATGTTAAATATTATTCCTGCTCATCTGCCTTAGGAATAGACTCTGTAGAATAATTTCTCTTCATCTGCTCATAAAGCGTCTGTGCTATTCCAAGTCCTTTGCCATGATTAGAATCAGTCATAAGCTTGGCATAAGATGACACCATCTCATCTCCAAAGTAACTTCCTAAAGTATTAAGTGAAGTATCCTCTGTTCCGCCAATTCCAGCCATAGAAGAGAACAGATTGCTATCCTCGTCTTCTGAATCAATCTTAGCCATCTTCTCCATTGACTTAAGAACCTGTTCAACAAAATAACTTTCAAAATCCTTGCATACAGACATAAGTTCATCGTCTGATGCCTTAGAATAATCAGTACCGGTAAGTTTATTAGTTAAAGAACCCGCTTTAGAATCATACACATCTGAATAATTCATACTGCTAAGTCCCGTAATAGAATCGCTCATACACTACACCCCGCTTATCTCTTAAGGTTATTAGCCTGCTCCATCATTGTATCAGATGTTGTTATAGCCTTAGAACATAATTCATACGCTCTCTGTGCTGTAATAAGATTAACCATCTCAGTTGCAACCTGAACATTAGATGCCTCAAGATATGATTGTCTTAAGGAACTCTTCTTCCCAACTTCATCATAATCCTCATTAAGCGGAACACCTGAAGCTTCTGTCTCGCCAAGATAGCTGCTTCCAAGCTTATCAAGTCCTGCCGGGTTAGAAAACTGATATAGACCAATCTTAATTCCAATAGGTGCCGGATTGTTAGACTCATCCGGGTATAAAAGATTGCCATCCGTATCAATAGTTATAAGATTCGTCTTATAATCTTCCCCATTAGCATCCTGCCCAAGAACAATCTCTGCGCCATCTGCGCTGAGCACAGGATATCCTTCAGAAGTACTGAGCATTACGCCTTCTGTAGCTGTTGCCCATGTAAAATGTCCATTTCTTGTATAAACAGTATCACCTGTGTTAGTATCCCTCACTGCAAAAAAGCCATTTCCATCAATAGCAAAATCAGTTAAACTGTCAGTTGCATTAAGAGCACCCTGTGTATATATTGATGTTACTGCTGAAACTCTTGAGCCAAGTCCTACCTGTGCTCCAACAGGTTTATCATCTCCGTTAGCTGAAGTAGTCTTTGCCTGAAGATTCTGATAAAGCAGAGACTTAAACTGAGTCTGCTCCTGCTTATATCCGATTGTATTAACATTTGCCAGATTATTGGCAATAGTATCTACGCTTGTCTGCTGACTCATCATTCCTGATGCAGCAGTCCACAATGATCTCATCATATCGTTAGTCCTCCATATGTAAATGTCTAACAGTTGCCACTAAATTTCAGAAATAGATACCATCTTTCCTAACATCTCATCGATAGTATTCATAATCTTCTGATTACTTTCAAAATCTCTTGCGATAGATATCATATCTACCATCTCTGTTACCACATTAATATTGGAAGCCTCCAAATATCCCTGATTAACCTTTGCTGTAGCTTCTGTCTGTGTTGCGCCATCAACTACCCTGTAAAGATTCTCTCCATACGCTTCAACATAATCGTAATCCTCAAAATCTACAAGCGCAAGTCTGTCAACATACTGTCCGTCGGCATATATCTCGCCACTCTCCTCTACAGTAAGGCTCTCAAAATCTGTAGGTAACTGTATCGGACCACTCTCGCCCAATACATAATCACCATCCTTGGTTACCAGATAACCTTCACGGTTCATCTGGAAAGATCCGTCCCTGGTATAAAGCGTTGAAGTTTCTCCAGCTTTGTTAGTGAATGAAATCGAAAACAATCCACTTCCACTCAGCGCAAAGTCAAATGTATTGCCAGTGTTCTGGAAAGAGCCCTGATCCCAGCTTCTGAAGGATTCTCCTACCTTCGCTCCAAGATTCAGAGTTCCAATATTCTGATTAATATAGCCCACAGTTTCATCTTTAACCTTGATGCCATAAACATCTTTAAACGACTGTGTCGTAAGACCTTCTTTCTTATAACCTGTGGTAGTTGCATTAGCCAGATTATTAGACACTACATCCAGTCTCTTCTGCTGAACTGTCAAGCCAGAGTACGCTGTATAAAGCCCTTTTACCATAGCCCGCCTCTTTCTTGATAATATATTCTTCCGGCATAAAAATTGTCCATTCTGCCAGAATGTTAAGAAACATTCATAATAATCTTATTAAAAATGTTCCAGGTTACTTAACTTCGTCTCTGTAGCCTGCAAGGAACTCAATAAACTTACCTGTACCAATAGCAACACATGTCATTGGATCCTCAGCAGTCATAGTATTAATTCCTGTCTTGGCTTCAATTAAATCCTCAAGTCCTGAAAGAAGACTTCCGCCTCCTGTAAGGACGATTCCTCTGTCTGCAATATCAGATGCAAGTTCTGGTGGAGTCTTCTCAAGAACGCTGTGAACAGCTTCAACAATCTGTGAAGTTGCCTCCCTTAAAGCTTCCTCTGTCTCCTCTGAGCTTACCTCTACAGTCTTAGGAAGACCTGTTACAAGGTTTCTTCCTCGTACATTCATAGTTGTGACTTCTGCCTTAGGATAAGCAGAACCAACCTTTATCTTAATATCTTCTGCGGTTCTTTCACCAATAAGAAGATTATGCTTCTTTCTCATGTATCTTACGATAGCTTCATCAAAATCATCTCCGGCAATCTTAATAGAAGTACTTACAACAGTTCCTCCTAAAGAGATAACAGCGATATCAGTTGTACCACCACCGATATCAACAATCATATTACCGCATGGTCTTGAAATATCAATACCTGCACCGATAGCTGCTGCGATAGGCTCTTCAATAATAGCAACCTCTCTTGCGCCTGCCTGAAGAGTAGCATCCTCAACCGCCTTCTTCTCAACCTCAGTAACACCTGAAGGTACGCAGACACTGATTCTAGGTTTCTTAAGCATTCTCTTGCCGATAGCCTTCTGAATAAAATACTTAAGCATCTTCTCAGTTACAGTGTAATCAGAGATAACACCCTGACGAAGAGGTCTTACAGCAACGATGTTACCTGGTGTTCTACCAAGCATCAGTCTTGCTTCCTCACCGATAGCCTTAATCTTATTAGTATCCCTGTCAAATGCAACAACTGAAGGCTCTTTAAGAACAACACCTTTGCCTCTGATGTACACAAGAATACTTGCAGTACCTAAATCTATACCAATATCTGTTGATAACATGATAATTCCCCTTTCTTATAAAACAATGCGGACCTCTGTCTGTCCGATATATTCAGATAAAACATAAACTCAAAAGTCATTAGACGCCATGTGTGCCCATGGCTAATCACCATTATATACATAAAAAAGGAAATTTAAAAGCCCTAAATAAAAAAAATCTATCTAAATATATATTTTTATAAATATTCAAGAAGCAATATGTCTTGTAAATGTATATCGGCATTAATTTGTATCTGCTTAATATTCTGACTGCGAATTTAAAAATATTTTGATTTTAAGATACATACATATTATAATGTGGTGGATTAGGATTATAACTTGCATATATTAAGGTAATATTAAAGTTATTTCTGAATTTAAGTGTATAGGAGATTGCTATGAATATCCGTGTATTAGATAAAAATGATAAGGCTGCCCTTGAACAGCTTATATATACTATAGAAAATGCTCTTCCTGTTCCGGAATGGTGGATTCCTATTGATGACATTGAACGCTCGCATTTCTTTGATGCTGACTGGACATGCTTCTTAGGTGCATTTAATGACGATAACGAACTTGTTGCCGCCAGCGCCCTTTTCTTTAATGAGCATGAATTTGCTGAGGAAGCTGAAAAGCTCGGTCTCGACATTCATTCTACAAATGTAGCTGAAGTCGGACGATGCATGGTTCACCCTGACTTCCGCGGTCACAACCTTATGTGTGAGCTTAACAATCGCCTCTGTTCAATTGCCCGCAACCGCGGCATCGACACAATCCTCGCCGTAGCCCACCCTGACAACATCGCCAGCAATTCGTCTTTCCGCCGTCTCGGCGCAGAGCTTAAGGCAACTGACACTGTATTCGGTTCTTACCAGAGGAATATGTATATTCTGCCGTGGTAGATAGGTAACAACCTATAGGTAGTGGCTGTCGGGCAAGGCAGGCTGTCCCAGAAGAAGACAGCCTGCCTTGCCCGAACTTTTTATTCACATATATGTTACTGTAGTGCTTGTCCCTACAAACTGTCTACAATTCCTATAGTTCTTCCTTAAGGCACTCAAGCAGTCCTTTGCAGCCTGCCAGAACATCTCTGTAAGTTGCTTCAAAATCTCCTGTATACCATGGATCTGCCACATCTAGTCCACTTCCCGCAAAAGTAAGCAGCTTATATATCTTCTCATCAGGATCTCCTCCCGATATCCTCTGCATATTGCGGATATTCTCAGTATCCATTCCAATAAGGTAATCATATTCCTCATAATCATTCAGAGTCATCTGCACTGCCCTGTGAGGAATCACCGGAATCCCTTCTTTCTTTAACTTGGCAACAGTTCCATTATGCACCCCATTGCCAATCTCCTCGCGGCTTGTCGCCGCTGAATTAATATAGAACTTATCAGCAAGTCCTTCTTTCTCAACTAAATATGTCATAACGCTTTCTGCCATAGTGCTTCGGCAGATGTTGCCGTGGCAGATGAAAAGTACTTTAATTTTCATAAATTTTCTCCTTGTTGGGTACGAAATGCCGCGTTTTGCCGCAGTTTACGCCACTCTTTTTGATAAAAGAAATGTTTGTCTGTCAAGTGGACATTCGACAGTATGTACATTTTATGACAAATCGAGGCAAAATAAGGCAAAGTGTCACACTCAAACGGATACGAACCGTATACGAATATAGGTTCAGAGTATACGATTGAAAATTGGGGCTATCGTTAAAAAGTGAACACAACCTTGTAACGATGAACCCGTAGGGTTCACTTTTAACGATAGTGTATTACTGGAAATCTTTCCATTGTGTTTCATGGGCAATTTCAGTTACTAATCTTCCGTTGTATGTAAAAAATGACGGACCCGCAATATTCTTATAACCTTTAAACTGTCTTGCAACAGCTGTTAATGATGTAATCTCGTTGTTGTATTCGACTTTTCTATCATCACATACAATCACTTTCACTTCTGGATTCTCAATAAAAACTAATTCTGCTCCAATAGGAATTCCACACTCTTTGAAATTGATTGGAGGTTTCTTGATTTTTGCTTTTTTGCTCTCATCAATTTTCACTCTCTTTAGTTTATCAGTTGACCCACTAATAATTGCTATAGATTCCAACAATTCATAAGCTTCTTCTGGTTCCATAACAAAGAATTCTCTACTTTTTGAAACACGCAAATCTGGATTAAGATTATCAATAAGTTTATGTAATTTCTTATCCTCAAGATTCCCCTGGGTTTCATATGTAGCATATATCTCATAATCTGTAGGTAAAGCAGTAGTACTTAATTGTTTTCTACGAGATTCAACATTACGAGCATATCCAATTTTAACCATACCTTTAAGGCATGGATTTGTCATTATGTATATATAACCTTTTGCCAATCTACCTCACCCCAACTAATTAACTTATACCAAGTAACTTTTTCACATTATCAACAACTTCATTTTTAGAAGCCATACCACTGACGATGTCCGTATAAAATGCATAAACATCTGCATCCTTAATAATGCTTCTAATTTGGCTATTGTTTAGTGCTGCCTGTAATATTTTTAATACTTGATCTTCACTAAAATCATGCATTTTTTTCAATTCAGCAATAACCGCATGAGTATTTGCAAAATTCATACTATCTTCAAGATTGTTAATCCATACATCTTTCTTATAATCTGTTGGTCTATTTTTATATTCTTCTGCCTCAGAACTATACTCATAATATTTTTCTTCAAGCACTTCGGTTGCGGCTGTCTTATCTATAATTCCTTTTAGTAATTTTTCAAGTTCTGAATCCTTCGTATATGTAGCTTCTTCAAAATACTTTATACGATTTTGAGCCATCATATTATATACTTTTGATTTATCCTGTGTACTAGGATTATACACACCTATTGAGTGTCCGCCATATGAATTTACTAGTTTCATACAAGGTACATCTGTAGCACTATCACCAATATAAACCATATTTCTAAACGGAACCCTTATTTCAGACGGATTAACATAATCATTTACTTTCTGATCATTTATATCTAAAATCCCCTTTTCAATTCTAAAAAGGAACTGTGTTTTATTGGTATAATTAATTGCCTGAGCTGGCCAAAGTGCATCACCACTCTCACCATAGTAGAAACAGCTCGCATATATTTTTTCAAATTTATCTGCAATAACAGTACCTTCTATCATTTCTTTTAATCCTGACGAAATAATATAATGCTCGACTTTAACGCCTTTTCCTCTGCCATAGTCAGTGATACGGTCAAACCAAGATTCTACTCCTTCGAATAACTCGACTTTACTTCCATACTCTTTTAATTTATCTTTAGTTACATAAAATTTTCCTTTGGATTTTGTTACCATCAGATACATATAAGCCAAATTTTGATCCATATCATTTTCTTCCGCTAATGCATTTGATTCTGTCCAAAAAGCATCCGTATCCAATCCCAACGATTGAATATAACCTTGAGCCTGCATATCATCTGGTGATAGTGTTTTATCAAAATCATAGCAAATTGCTAATATAGGTCTTTTTTTCTTTTGCATAATGACCTCCATTAATTCATCTATTCTTTATTACCATATGGAACCGTTTCTTCAGCCACCATAGATAAACTTGTCTGCTCAAATCTATCTGCATAACTAGTAATTCCATCCAAATATGCAAGTATATGAGTTTTCATAATATCACTACCTGCATACATCTTATATTCAATACCACTTGCAACAGCCATTTCCTGTGCAGCAGCTGCTTTAGCCTTTACAACAGTATCATCAATCTTGTTATCACCTTTTACCTCTATAAGCTGATAAGAACCATTTTCAAGTCTAGCCAAGAAGTCAGGATAATAATGTCTAATTCTTCCTGATTCTGGGTCATAATACTGAACTGATAACTCACCCTGATTTGCTGTAAACATACCTGTAAAATATATTTCTTTAATTTTGCTATTAGTTATATACTGCATAAAGCATTCCTTTTCTGGTAAAGAATCAAAGCAGTATGTATCAGCATGAAAGCTCTTTGCTTTTTCCTCTGGCTTCAATCCCTGATATGCACTGGTAATAACCAACTCATCTTTAGCAGAAAATTCATAATAGCCAGCATCTTTAGGTTCTTTAAGTAAGACCACTTCTTTGTCTTCTGTTCTAAGTTCCGTCTTAACTTCATACAATGCATGAAAGATTTCTGGAACGATAACATCATTTAAAATATCATTATATTTGTTTACTGCTTCAAGAACTGCACCAACACCATCAACAGATTCTCTTAATAGTTTTTCAACCAATAAGCAGGATATATTAAGATATTTTGCAATCTCTCCGACAATAGAAAACTCACTGTATTTCTTTTGTTCCTTAATATCATCAATATTAGTTTCCTTTAATGATGAATCTCTTGCAATACTGTCCTTTTCATACATAATACTCTTGTATTTATCGTAGTCTATTGCATCAATATTAAAGTTAATCGGAGCAGAATATTCTTTTTCTACTAACGAATATTTATGCCAAATCTTTTTAAGGGTAATAGTCCTAGGTGGTGGAAGAACCCTAACTTTACGAACACTCTTTGGCGCACCAGTATTGGTTTTAAGTGTACTAATGTCCATATTAAAGTTCTTGTTCAATTCATCATCTAAGGTATCATAATTCTCTTTCGATAAGAATATAGTAGCAGTCTGTCTTTCATCCGTGATATTTCTTAAACATCTCATTGTTGCTTGAAGTACAAAAATCTTAGAATTAGGATTTCTAAACATAGCAACACCGAAAAGTGACCTACAGTTCCATCCCTCTTTACCTTTATCTACAAGAATGATAAATTGCTTTTCATTACCTTGGCTTCCTCTAACATCAAGGTCATTAAAGTTTCTAATATCCTCATTCTTTGTATACTTTGCATCACCAACATTTAATAAAATAGAGCTAGCAGGAATACCTAGTTCAGCCAAGATACCTTCAAGAGCAGGCCTAACTTCATTTGCTGCTTCTTCAATACCAGTAGCATAAATTGCAAGCTTAGGTTTTAAGCCCTCGTAAAGCTTACCGCCATATCTTTCCCAGAAAGTATTAACTACCTTTTTTAGGAACTCTGTGCTCTTAACATTTTCAAATGCTATCGGGTCAGCATCCTTAAGATAACCGCCCCAGATAGACTCTCTGAGGCCATATGCATATACAACCTCTGGAAGAACCTGCTTATTAACATATGGTGTACCAGTGTAATTGTAGCAAGCAACAATAGAAGTTCTTTCTGCAAGCATATTTATGGTGTCACGCAAACTTGTCTTATTAGCTGTTTTGGCTCTAATCTGCTTTTCAAGGTCTGCTCCAAAAAGATGATGGGCCTCATCTACATAAACACCTAACTGAGGTAATCTACAGAGCTTCTTAAAACGCTGATTGTCCATCAATGATGAATCATCCCAAACATCTTCATCATCTGCATCATCACCAGAGCCATAAATCGAAGACAATAATGAGCCCTGTCCAAATAAGACATCCGCAGCCTTTGATTCTTTTCTCTTCTTCTTAAGAATAATCTTCTGTGTATTTGAAATGATAATATTAAAGTCGGAATCGTCTATTGTATGTAATGTAGTCCCAGTCTCATCAAGAAAATGGAACTTGATATTTGCATCCAGAACTCTTGCGTATTCAGGTGGTACGACCTTATTTTTATCAAAGGTCATAATTTCTCTTAATGATTGTAATACTGTTTTATCTGGTGCAAATACCAAGGCATTATGGCAGAATCTTTTATCTTTTGGATACTTATTAGCCAAAAGAAACTCATAGAAGATACATGTAGCCATAAGTATGGTCTTTCCAAGTCCCATCGTAAGAGCATAGATATAGTTAGGATAATCTTCTTTATATTTCTTCATTTGTTTGAAGAGAATACCTGTCACTTGCTCTGTTTCAGCATCAAATAATCTCATCTGACCACCCTTATTGACAGAGTAATAAGATGCATCAGAGAATTTGTCTCTCTTGTTCCGCCAGTCATCGAACATCTCATAAACTTGCGGATTATCCATAAACTCTTTGATAAAAACATACATTTCAAGAGCTTCAAACTGAGGTAATCTTAAAAAAGCTTCTGGATTTTCTCTTTTATCGTTATAGGCAAGGAATTTTTTAGTCAAATCGTTGTATCTGGAACGAATCTTACCACGGTTATTACTGTAGTAATATTGTAATTGCTGGTAAAACGCAAACTCCTCTGCATATTGAATATTAGCCATAGAGTTATACCTCCATTTCCAATGATTCTGATAGCAAGTCAGTAATCTTTATTCTAATAGTTCCTGCATCTTCCGGAATGTCATATACACCTGCAACAAAATCCTTCTTATCAGGGACATCTGTAACTACTGGTTGCATAACAACCCCGTCATAATTCCAGTCAATCATAATAGACTCTACTAACTGTTTCCAATCCTCAACATACTCTTTCTGTAACGAAAGCTTCTGCATAAGGTTCATAGGATAAAATGAACGTACAACAAGCTTATTTCCTTCACGAACAATTTCTGCCTCTGCTTCACGCTTAAGTTGTAAATCAGATTTGTCACGAAGAATATCCACAATCTGAATATCAAACTTATATTCTGAAAGTTCAGCTTCAAATGAGGCCTTTAAATCAGCTTCATGGCCCATACACACAATTGTAATCTTTTCTACTGGATGATTAGGATTTTCTTCCTTTCGCTTCTCATAAGTCTTATATGGAAGATTCGCCTTTAACTCTTCAAGGTCTGCCTTAGTAGCAATACGATTTACTGGCATAATCTTAACCATACGTCCATCAAGTTCACCATCCCATACATCACTTTGAGGAAATGGCTGTATCTCAAGAGCTTCAATAATTAAATCTCTTGCCTCCAACGGGTTTCTGAAGAAATCATAATTATTAACATTGTACACTTCAAAACTGATATATTTATCATTATCTGCTTTAAGCTCGTTTGAAATGCCTATAAGTCTTTTGGTTGTCGTTTGGATAGCTCCAAGGTTTATATCTGCGCCAATAAATTTTCTCCCAAGCTTCATTGCTACGGCCTGAGTGGTACCACTACCCATAAAACAATCAAATACCAAATCTCCTGGATTTGTAGCCACTTGAATTATTCTATCTAGCAATGCCTCGGGTTTTTGTGTAGGATAATTTTGATTTTCTAATGCTCCTCCTTGAACAGCGCTAATATCTGTCCAAATATCTTGTAATGGTACTCCTGGAGCTTCATCTAAATATCTTTTCTTCTGAGGGACTGCACCTGGCTTAGTTTGTATAACTATTCCCTTTTCATACAATTCTTGCATTTTTACTTTTGAATGTACCCAATATCTGGACACACCTAGAAATTCATAATATGGATTTCCCTTAGCAGCACCACCTGGTCCTAACAAAGAAACCAACCTATATTTTCTACCATCTTCATCTGTATACTTATAAAAATCATTAACATATTTTTCGCTATATGGAGTGTAAACTGTGTTCATTTTAACATTTGCACTTTTTCTATATATAAAAATGGTATCATGAAGTCGTCCCAAATGTTTTGCCCCTTGTCCCATATCTCCATGAGAAAAAGTTCTTTTCCAAATAACTTGATTAACAAAATTATCTTGTCCAAAAACTTCGTCAAGAATAACCTTTAAATAATGTCCTCGAGTGGGGTCACATTCCAAGAATAACATCCCAGAATCAGATAATAATTCTCTTATCAAAATGATTCTTTCATACATGAATTGAAGATATTCATCATTTGTCCAAATATCACTGTATTGCTTTTCTTCAAATGATAATGAATCGCTCATCGCTGTTTTATTTTTTATTTTTATCTGTTTTTTATAATCTGCACGGCTATCGAACGGCGGGTCTATATATACCAATTGAACCTGTCCTCTATACTCCTTAAGCATATGACTCATAACCTGAAGATTATCTCCCCAGAATATTTTATTAATCCAACCATCTTTCTCTTCGCCATATCTCTCTCTTAACTGAGCAGGGAAATACTGAGTAGAACGATATGGTCTTTTACCTGTCCATCTAAGTTCAGGAAAACCTTTTATTGTGGGTCTCTGTGCAAATTCAAAAGTCATTTGTCCTTCCATGATTACAACCTCCGTTTATTGGTTCTGGCAATAATATCTAAAGTCGCAGTTCTTACAAACTTTAATATCGCTCGAACACTTCTTAAAATCTTTCTTCATTATCTTTTTTACCGTATCCTCAAAAGCAGCCACGGTTCCTTCGATTGCCGACTTTGTATATGGATATGTTATCGTCGGAACACCATCTTCTTCACCTGTGTAATACAGGTGCATTTTGCTGACTTTCTGGCCTGTACGTTCTTCTATAAGATGTGCATACAAGTGAAGCTGTCGTCTATACTGTTCAAGTCTCTCTGCCTGTTTTACCAGGTCTGGCTTTTTCTCAGACTTAAAATCAACAATTTCGACAGTTCCATTTTCGCCTTTTACAAGGTCAATCTTGCCTTCTATTATGTAGTCAGGCTTAACTAAACTTACATCCACTTCCGCCTGCTGAATAAGATGCCAATCCCCATGCTGTCTTTCAACATATCTAAGCACCTGATTAAGTGCGGCCTGTCTCTGTGGCTCCGCAAGATAAGAATGCTCCGCTTTTGAAATAGCTGCATAATTTGACTCAAACCACTTTGAAACATTTTCAGCAGTGATAGTTGCTTCTTCTTTTCTAAGTGCAGCTCTATGTACATCTTCTATAGTTTCATGTACTAACATACCGAATATCATCGCACCTGCTCGTACAGGCATAAATTCTAATTCTTTGTAGAATTTGTATTGAAGTGCACAAGTTTCATATACAGTAATATGCGATGTGAAAGAAAATGTGTCTTTCAGATTTACAGCTTTCACATCCTTAAACTTAAATTCGTTAATATCAAATCCATCAGACTCTACACTAAGCAATTCTGTGTATGGGTCTTTGAAATATTGACTAGGCGTTTTCTTATTCTCATCACAGGTAAGTATCAATAAATCCTGTGCTCTTGAAAAAGCTGTATAATATAAACGCCAAAAATCGAAGTATTTAGTTAAATCATATGGTTCATATGCTGGTCTCTTGAAATATTTTTCCTCAACCTCCAACAAAATATCTCGTGTGCTCTTTCTTGGAACACTAGACAATGAATCCACAATTACAATAGGGAATTCCATGCCTTTTGATTGATGTATTGTAAGGAATGATACGCATCCACTAGGAGCGTATTCTGCATCATCCTCATATTCGTTAATGCCACCATCATATAGCAATCTAAAATACAGGTTGAAAAACTTTTCTGTATTGCTATCAATCGTCTTTGCATTCAAGACATCAATTCTATGCAAGTATTCATACTTTCCAATGACCTGTGATAATAAAGCCAAGTTTCTGACTGGCCTTACATCTACAACACCTGAATTCATATCTATAGCCAGCAATGACTTAAATGGCTCAAACTCAAACATCATATATAAGAGGCCAGAATATGTATAATCAGTAGTTCCAGTAAGCCCAACATGAAGTTTTCCGTGATGGCGAACCCATTTCATAAAATCAACGTTTTCAGGCTTAACAAGAAATTCATTGGCCGCCTGAATACAAGTTCTGTAATACTTGCTATGTTCGGGCTGTAAAAATTTGTACTCATCATTTTCAAGACCAATAACATACTTAGGGAAAAGAAGCATCATCGTTCCTAATGCTACTTTCACCTCATCACGGTCAAAGAACATATCTGAACGAGGCGAATACACATTAATCTTGTTTTTCTCTAAGAATGAAGCGAGTTTCCTTACTCTCTCATGTTTTACAGAACTAAATAAAAAAGCAATTTGATTATAATCTGTCAATTTACCTGAGCTTTTCAGCCCTGTAATAAACTTAAGAATCTTCTCATGCCACTCATCTTCATCATCTATACTTGAAAGTTTGACTACTGCTGGACTATTTAATGTAGTTTTTGCATGTGGTTCTATCTTCTTTTGGTATCTAAACTTATCCCATCCAAACTTGAACTTTGCTCCGTCAGTAGTTTCCATCCACTTATTGTAGAAATCAACAATATCGCTATTAGAGCGGTAGTTTACAACAAGCTGGATAATCTTACACTCACCAACATCAAACTTGCTTGGAAACTCAAGAATATTTCTAATAGTAGCTCCTCTGAATCGATACAAACCTTGGTCATCATCACCAACGACACAGATATTCTTTTTTTCTCCACCAAGAAGGAATACTATCTGCTCCTGAATATAGTTCGTATCTTGATACTCATCTATCATTATGTATTGAAGTTTATTTTGCAGCTCGTTTAGAATAGCTGGATTATCCTTCAACAATCTAAAAGCTTCTGTTTGGATAGAAGCAAAATCCACAAGGTTATTCTCTGCAAGAATATTTTTATAAGTTTCAAGCACATATCCTAAAATCTGAATATAGCTATTATTGTCTTTTTTCAAATCTTCTGGTTCTACAAGTTCTTCCAAAAGATTATTAACATACACACATATTTCCTGAGCCATCTTCCATGCTCCTGATGGAAATAATGTATCTACATTAGGAATCGAACGGAACTTACTAATATTCTGAAATACAGTATAACTTTGGTCGAATGCATCCAAAGTTCTGTAGTTCTTTTTAAGTCGTGTATATTCCAAATGTTCTTTTATTATTCTGAGACAAAGCGAATGAAATGTACCTATATACATCTCATTAACATTAACCACAATATTCCTATCAGACAGTTCATTGGTTATACGAGTTATCAGCTCTTTAGCCGCCTTCTCTGTGAATGTAGCCATCATAATCTGTTCAGGTTTAACACCCTTTTCTTGAATCAGATATATAGCTCTCTGTACTAAAGTGTATGTTTTACCAGTACCAGGACCTGCTGTAATAAGTACTGGGCCATCAGATGTTGATATAGCCGCTTTCTGTCCTTCATTAGCATTTCCAAAATCAAAAGCCATAGAACATCCCCCTTTCATGATATTAGTCTAATATACCATTCCAATGATAAATCATTATGTGTCCGAAAATCAGGACTTGATATATTTCCCCGACTTAATTCTTTTATCAACTGGCTTCTCTGCATCCATAGGAATCGCCCACGCACGGCCAAACTTTATAACTCCCGGTATCATACCTTCATTGCATATTGTTTGAAGTCTTCGCTCTGATAATCCCCACTTTTCCGCTGCCTGTTTTACTGTCATAATTTCCATAGTTTTAATCTCCATATATTCACTATAAAACGACAAAATTTCCTTCCTCTATTATACAGCGGAATACCGCCGAATATCAATATAAAAATAGCCAGATATATTAAAAATACATCTGACTATCAGCTATCAATTAATTGGCCCAACGTGGTCCGCATCAACGAGAGGCGTGTTGGGTTCTGTTACACTCATTATAATAAACAATCAGGGCATTTGCAAATAAAAATGGCGGGGTCGGAATCTATCCGCCTCGCCTCAGCGCAGTCCGCAAACATACGCCTCAATCCTTATATATAATATACAACAACGTTATAAAATATGCAAGATTTCCGAACTATTTTTTTGCATAAACTATTAGTTTATTTAGCTTCCCTTTGATACCTGTTGCAACAATTTTATTATATATAGGCAATGGAAGCTCCTTGTATAATTCATTGATGCACTCTTCATATTCTTTAATAAATTTGATAATCTTACCCTTCGGATATTGAACATGTTTTAACATACATACAATCAACGCAATATAGTCGGAAAAATAATCAAATGTAACATTGCTAATTCCTGTCTCATCCTTTACCCAGTGAATAAGATTTTTATTTGCATCACGATCCTTAAATCTGGCATCAAATGCTATGTTATTATGTGCAGTAACATTTCTCAACGATTTCAATGTAAACAATGCATTTGATACAAGCTGATAATTCGTATCATAGCTAACTTTCATATCAAGTGCATCACTGATTCTTTCTCGCGAAGATTTATTTAAGCACTTTAAAAAATTAGCAAAATCACCTAACATCATTATTTCAAAGATGCCCCAAATTGGTACTTCTTGTCCCCTATTATAAAAATAAGATACCATTGATCCTTCATGAGAATAACTATTCGATAACATTTTATGGACGTCGTCTCGTAATCTAAGACGAGCAAGACGCAATTTACTATTATGTAATTCGTCATTCATTTTATTCTTGTAAATGTCATCAATTGATTTCCCCTTATTTCCAGGCACGATTTCTTCAAGGGCAAAATTCTTGGTGGCCATTTCAATAAACATAAGCGCTGGATAAACCAACTGCTTCAATGAATTATCATAATTAATCACCGCAACAATTTCAGAAAAATTATTAAATGGTATACGATTGGTATTTTTCTTATAAAAACGATACCCCTTATAACCATGATAATAGCCATATTGAGTCAACTGTAATTTTTCTTTACTTCCACCAATATTTATATTGCAATCATCTCGTAAATGAATCATTAATCCATTTATAGTTTTGGCTTTATCTGTTGGCTTCATATAACCTTCCTTTCAAATATCGATACATAAATTATACTATGAATCCCCAACAAAATCCATCTTATTCTATCCTTTGATTTGGTTCATTTTGATTATTTTGTCACTGTAAATGACACTGCAAATGTCACTGTATTTTTTACAGCTAATTATGTATGAACTTTATAACGATTTAATCGTTACAAGGGTAGAGCAATCGTTAAATTGTTTCTGCTGGGTTCATTTTGATGAATAAACATCCGTACACTTTCCCTCTTAAGTCTCCTCAAACGTATACGAATGGTATATGACTAGCCACGTTTTGCCGCATTTTGCCCCGATGTGCAAAGTTTTGTTCATCTGTCATGACTTTTGCCGTGGCAGATGAATAATATTTTTATCATGTTTTATTTCTCCTTGTTTTCCTTAACAATTTCACTATTCCTATAACCAATTCGATCAATACTACAGCCACAAATGGTATTCCCGCAAGCGTCACGGCGAACATCATATATTCTATCCCATTCAGCAGATTTTCCCATCCTCCTGTAGCCTGCGACACTATCCACATTTGATTGTTAACCAAAGCACCTATCAGAAATCCCAGTATCAGTCCACAGATCAGCCACATCCCGCAGATTATGACGACATCTTTCAGCCGCACCATCTGATTGGCATATATCCATCTCCTGAATATAGCATACAGAACCACACACATCAGAGGAACCGCAAATACAACAATCAGATTGAAACTGTCATTATATGTTTCTTCCATATAATCTGACATCGTCATAATACCCCAACATATGAGCTGTGCTATCAGACACAGTAATATTTTCTTCTTCATAATCCCCCTTAGGGAACATTTCTTATACATTATCGTATACACTCCTGTTCCAGTTTGATCTTTTGTGCCAGCATGTACCGTGCCACTTCCTGTTCTTCCTCGGAAAACCGGCTTTCCCTGCTCTATCCTATCTCTTATATACAGAATAAAACTGTGGGTGTCTTCGCTCAACACCCGAGATTTTAGCTCCGCAAGAATTTCACTTGACAGTCTTTCACTATGGAATGAAAATGTAAAACAAATCTGTCAAAACAACTCATAGTAAATATTCGATAAAAATGCAATGTTTAATATGCAATTCTAAAATAATCCAAATACGCCTTATACTTATCCTGTGCGGTCAGACAGGTATCTGTCAGATAACCTTTTTCATTGTTCCATTCTTTCAATCCACGATAATAGAACATCTTCAGATTATCCTCGATGATAAACGGAATGATATTATATTTCAGACATTCTTTGAACATAATTAATCTGCCCACACGACCGTTGCCGTCCTGAAATGGATGGATGCGTTCAAACTTCACATGGAAATCCAGAATATCCTCAAAAGTCTTTTTTCCTTTTCCGTTGTACTCTGTCAGCAGAGCTTTCATTTTATCGGCAACTTCTTCCGGAAGTGCTGTATCCATACCACCGACTTCATTCGGTATCTTTTTATAGTCGCCTACGGCAAACCAATCTTTTCTGGAATCACTGGTACCACTCTTCAAGACCAGATGAAGTTCTTTCATAAACTTCTCTGTCAGAGCTTTCTTTGCATTATCAATAATCATATCTATACAGCGGAAGTGATTTGCTGTTTCAATCACATCATCCACATTCAGCACATCTTTTTCTACACCGATGGTGTTAGTTTCAAAGATATATCTGATCTGATCGTGAGTCAGGCGGTTGCCTTCAATATGATTGGAGTTATATGTTAACTCAATCTGTGTCTTATGATAAATACCACCGGAATACTTACTTGCCTTCTGCTCCTGCAGAATATCTAGCAATGTAATTGGCTGCTCTTTCTTTTTATTGGAACGCTCTGGCTTTTCTACATTTTCGGGAATGTTCCAAGTCTTGCCGGTAAGAAACGCACCGTTTACTCGTCCCTGAGCACAGTAATTTCTGACACTACGTTCCGACACATCCCATTTTTTCGCTATTTCAGTAACTGAAAGGTATCGCATCTGCTCTCCTCCGTTATAAATCAAATCTAAATTTATACTTTATTATGATATAGTATACTACATTATCGGCAAAATATCAAATATTGTAAGTAATATTTTTATTTATTTTGCCGTCACTCCCTGACAATCCATGATTTTTCTTATATTAATTCCGGTTTCTCTTTTATCAATTATTGGAAACATATTCCCTCCATGCATAATAATGATACCTTTAATTTATTATTTCATCACTTCATCGCCAATCCCAGCCGATAAGCCTCATCCAGCCCATCAGTGTTCCTGACATCACCTTTATCCTTAGCACCTCTGACCAGCACCATTCCCGCATCTTCGAGCTTGAAGAAATTAAGCACAAGCTGATACTGTATCTTAATAGAATCAAACAATTCCGGCAAAACCGCTGCCCCTACCAGTATCAGTGCCAGCTTCTTAACTTTGAAATCATTTCTCATAGGAGTATGTAACCTGTCGATAATTGCTTTAAGCTGCGCACTCACTCCATAAAAATACACTGGCGAAGCAACGACAATCACATCAGCACATTTTAACTTATCATAAACCACCTGCATGTCGTCCTGCTGAAAACAATCATGTCCTTCCCTGTCAAAGCACGAATTACAGCCAATGCATGGATTGACCTTATAATCCGCCACCGAAATGACTTCTACATTATTATTCTTTTCCGCACCTTTAACAAATGCATCAACCAACAGGTCAGTATTGCCGCCCTTACGCGGACTGCCTGACAAAACAATAATATTGCTCATGAAAATCCTCCTTACCTGTCAGAAACTTCAAGGTCTTTCACCGCATTTTTCAACAAACCCTTATACTCATCTGTTCCTTCAACATATGCATCATCCTTATTCGTAAGTATGTATACTAGATTGGTTTCGGTCAAATCTTTTGTAGGAAATACCAGCAGCTTATTGTCATTATATAAGTTCAATTCGTGCAAATGTGGCAGATACATGGACAAGCTGAAACACGCCACCAGATTCTCCTGTGCCATCTGCTGATGCAGGTCAAAATGACCTGATGTGTGTACATAATCCAGCGTAACCCCTTCCCTCTCAAACAAATGGTCTAATATCTGCACATTTCCTTAAACTGTCTCATAATAGATGGCATAATCATGCGAAAACGCCCTTCTGTTGTTCCTACTCGAATCGTTGATTTGTGCATTATCATTTATCTTTATTTAACTCCTCCATATATCCTGCTGTAATTATGCCTGCTGGCAACGCCACAATTGCAATACCAAACACTGATGATATCATGGTAATAACCTTGCCAGCGATTGAAACTGCATATATATCACCATAGCCTACTGTTGTCAAAGATACTGTAGCCCAGTATATAGCATCAAAAAAATTATTAAATGTTTCAGGCTCAACATTAAATATAACAAGCGCTGAAATAAAAATATATCCAATAGCCAGAACGCAGACAACAGTCAAAGATTCTTTTTGCTTGCGAAAAACATTTAGAAACATTTGAATATTCTTTGAGTATCTGAATGATTTAAAAACTCGAAACACCCGTAAAGTTCTAAAAAATCTAAATATTTTCAATAATTTCAGACTATTATTTACTATAATTACAGATGGCAAAATTGAAAGCAAATCCACAATAGCCATAAACGAAAACGGATACATCGCGAAAGATATTACACCCTTTTTCAACTTGTAATCTGCTGTTGACAGTCTCAAGATATAGTCCACAATAAATATAAATGCTGCTACTTTATCAATTGTATTAAACAATCCCGTCTGATTCTTAAATGCCAATGGAAATATACTGATACATATCGTTATCATCATAAATGCATCATATATTTTGCTGTACTTATCATTATCTTCAGAAACCTCGATTATCTCGAATATTCGTTTTCTCATTTATGCTCCTATTTATATTTATCTTCTTATCTTCTCAATCAAGGTAACATCCGCCGGCAGCCACTCAACATCTCCAGGATGCTCCTTAGCCAGCCATTTTGCGTTCTCATGCTCTTTTAATACCAGATCTCCGCTTAATATCTCACACCAGAAGCAATCCTTTGAAAGATGGAAATTAGGATAATCATATTCTATCGTGTCGATTAAAGCTCCAACTTTAATCTCTGTATCTAATTCTTCCATAATCTCACGTTTTAATGCTTCCTGTGGAGTCTCACCAGCTTCTATCTTACCACCTGGAAATTCCCAGCCATCATTCAGTATCTCCACAGAAAATATATAATCTAATGGCTGCTTATGGACATTTGCCTCACTCTCATTCATTGCAAGTCTTTCAAATGCATCCTGTCTTTCCTGTTCGTTAGCATCACCATTCAATGCTATTGTCCTATAAAACCCCCCTGTATCGGGATTAACTATATTATTAAACTTATGTGCTAATTCCTGTGTCTCTTTGATACTGCTACAGAATATAAGTCCTTTAACCTTTTCTCCACTATATCCATAGTAATTTGCCTGCTGGATTATATGTTTCACACGTTCATCGCTTGTAAGCATACTGAAATTACGATTATCTTTATCATCTCCAACTATAGACAAATCAGTAATTCCAAAGTAATGGAACGGACATAACAGATTTTCTTCCATGGCCTGCTGCAAACGTATCTCGTAAGCAATCTGATAATTAAATAACTCATAAACATTTCTGCCTGCAACATTGTCATCTCTCTTATCAGGAGTTGCTGTCATTCCAAGCCAAAGCTTAGGCGAAAAATGTTTCATAATCTTCTGATATGTGTCAGCAGTTACATGATGTGCCTCGTCCAACACAATACAATCAAATGCATCCTTATCATATTGAAGCAAATGCTCATCTCGATTTAATGTCTGGACCGTAGCAAATACATAATCCGCATCATATTCATGATATCCAGCACCAACTAAACCCATAGAAACAGATTTTGCAAACACCTTTTCGTAAGATTTCTTAGTCTGTCTTGCAAGCTGTCCCCTATGAACTAAAAATAAGACTCTCTTAAATCCCAGTTCTCTCATTGCAAATGCGGAAGCATAAGTTTTACCTGTACCCCTTCGTGTCAAGGGTGTGATGGGAGATTTTTGATATTTTTCTGATAGGGTTTATTCAGTTATTTGCTTATTATGATTGCTCTCAAATAAGTGTTCTAATATTTCTAGTATCTCAACATTTTCTTCGTACAGAACTGTTCCATCTCCATCCATCGAATAGTGAATATCATAAATAACATCACGGATGGTATAATTTTGGTAACAATCACAATCCAGCGCTATATATCTATCACTAATAACTGCGGCTGTGTCATTACCCCATATGAACATTATCAAATAAATAATGGACAAAATCTATAGAAAAATTTCTGTCATCATCAATCGTATTCATTTGAAAAGTATGAGAGCCTGAATTGAGTTCATTTCTATAATAGTGTAGCTTTGTTTTAACATCTGACGTTATTACTCCTATCCTTTCCAATTCGTCGATTCGCTCTCCCAATTGTTTACTTGTTAATTTGTATTCATCATATTGTTTTGCAAAAATTGTTTTCAAATACTCTTCCAAAAAGACTCTCAATTCATTTTCTGACATACTATCCGTTTCAGCATTATTAAACTTAGAAATATTTAAATATTCTTTATCAAATCCTGTCAAAAATTCTTCTTTAGCATCCATATCAAATATTCCATTTGAATTTCCATCCATATGTGCCAGCTTATAGAAATTAAAATGTTCAAAATATCTATCGCTTAGCATCTTGGAGAACATAAAATGATGCGATAAAATAAATGTTTGTTCTACCTCATCAGAAACATTAATCAAACTATTTATTATAATCTTCATTCTATTATCATCAAAACTTGTAACAGGATCATCAAGCACTAGAATAAGTTTTTCCTTTTCATCTCGAGGAATACATTCCAACTTAGCCATAAATACCGCTAACGCAAGTGCTCTTTTATCTGATTCACTAAATACAGTTCCTGTCATACCACTTTCAGAAATTAATACATTATTGAACGATATATTAACTCCAAATATTTTTTTGTATCCTTTGTTATTAAAATCTCCTCTTTCTATTTTGAATTTATGTCCACCATATCGTTTAAATATAGTATCAATTACATTAAAATAATTATCTAAATACTCTTTTTGATTTTCCTCCAACGCCTTTGATTTTTCTTTAACTTTGCAATTCTTTTCTTCAATCAAATTGAATTGTAGTTTCCATTGTTCGCAATCATCATTTTCTTTTAATCTTGTGATTTTCTCTTCAACTACACGTAATTGATTCATATATTTATCATTTTCTTCTTCATACGAACTACTATTAATATCATTTTTTACCTGAAAAATAACTTCATTAATGTTATTTACTATTTTACTTATATCTTCTATTTTTTTATCATAATTCTTCTTAATCTTTTCTATAATATCTACATCCAGTTCAACTTTGACATTGCACAACACACTCTTACTTTTCAAAAGCGATTTAACTTTATCCCTGAAATTATTAAATTCAGTTTGAACCTCTTTTTCCATCAAAACAATTTCCTGATAAATTTTTTCTAATTCTTCATCCCATACAGAAACTGATTCTCCAAAAATCTCTTCTGCCTTTTTTATCGTTTTCTGCAAATCAACAACGTCTTTAGACAAAGTAAAAACATTCCAATCAATTGAAACCGAATTAATCCTTTGTTGCAAATTTTTTCTAAATATTTGATATTCCTCACATAAGCACTCTGAAAAGGCATTAACTAATGATTTGTCCGCAATCTCTTGTCCACAAAAAGGACATACGTTATCATCAGCCATAAAATGAATACCTTGACCAATCCATTCTTGTGCTCCTTTCAAACCATGACAGGCTTCTTTTATATGTTTTTCAAAAGTAACAAGTGTATCCGCTGTCATAGAATAGTTTGTCTCCAATATATTCCTAACCGCCTCAACCTCTTTAATTAATTTAGTAAGTTTGCTACAATCAGGGGCTTCAATAACTTTGTACTTTTTAATATCAGCTCTGTTATTTTCCCTTTGTCTATTCTTTTTTATTTGCTTTGAAAGCTCTTCCTTAGTTTCTTCCAAATCTTCTATTTTTTCCTCAACACATTGCTTAACATATTTTTTAATTGTAGCATCGCTCTCTCCTTTTTGTGAATATGGAACCATTCCTTGCAATTTAGCTTTTTCGTCTTTTATCTCTCTTTTGAGTTCTTCTATCTCTTGTGCTAAGGCAACCCCTTTATCACCTAATATGAATTCTGTAAAATTTTCCTTGGTTGTTCTATCTTCAATCAGATTCGTTCCATTAAAAACGTTATTGATCATAAATTCTGTATCAAATACCATCAGTTTACTCTTCAACTTATTATTACACCAAGAACTTCCATTCAACTTTACAGTACCTGCACCATCTGATAAGTTTATCACAATATCTTGATTCGTTCCATTTGGTATGGTAAGTCTTTTTTGAATACGATCTGTTGCATCATCTGAAACATCTTTAAAAATATCACATAATGTAGATTTTCCATATGTATTAAGACCATATATAAAATTCTTCTTGCCGAAATCCTTCTGTAATCCTGTTTTCTTAGTTTCATAATCCTTAAAAACACCCACATCTTTAACCTTTTTTACATTCGCTATCATAAAAACACCTCATCTCTCTAGTGATATACTTCCATAAGTACAAGTATACCACCCCACCTCCATCTTCTCCACCAAATATTCTATCTTTTTCAAGCCTTTTCCATCTCCGCAAACTCATCCCTGAATTTCCACTTTATCTCCACCCTGTCCTTTGCATACACAACAATCTCCTCCACAAAATCATCCACCATTTCCCTGTTAAGTCCGGTCAGCTTCAGCTGCCCTTCCAGCATCTCCAATCCTGCCACTTCCGGCACATCCACATCTGTCATCTTGGTGACTGCTGCCATCTGCTTTTCGATATTCTCCTGCAGGTGCTCAAGCATCTGCTCATATATCTTACGCTGTTCCAGATATGTTTCTTTATCTGTCATGCCAAGCTTGTAGCTTTCATAAGCTTCACGCAGGTCCTTTTCGATCAGTTCACGGCTATGCTCAATATCTGAAAGATGCTTCTTTGCCTGTTTTAATCGTTCTGCCTGTTTCTCCCGTTGTATGTCCACTACCTTTCTAGAATCTACCAGTACATCAATCATCATCTGAAGTGCTTTCTTCACAACACTTTCCATATCGGCATCCAGCACACTGATATTGCATTTTCCATCCGATTTGTCCAGATAATGCTTTGCGCAATAATACTTCGGTCGTCCGCCATAGGTATGAGACAGGCGGTGTCCACAGTTGCCACAGATCATTTTGCCGGTCAGGCAATATGTTTCATGCTTTCTTTTGGCACTGGCACATGTATTTCCTTTTCGCATGGCAGCGGCTTTTTCAAAATCCTCCTTGCTGATAATTGCCTCGTGACAATTTTCCACACGCTTCCACTCATCCTCTGGGAGTGCTTTTGCGTGTTTATCACCAACATTCTCACTCTTGAAGCGGCTGTAAACCATCGTGCCGGTATATTGCTCATTTCCGAGGATTCTGCCTACTGCAACATTATTCCAGAGAGGCTTTTTCTCACGATATCTGACAAGTTGCTTCTCACTTCCCGACAGCACGGCAATATACACTCCCAGTGTATCTATTCCATCACGGTTCAGTCCTTCTGCAATTTTATACATATATTTTCCAGACAGAAACTCCTTGAAAATACGTTTTACTATCTGGCTTGCGAATTCATCCACAACCAACTTATGCTTGTCCTCTGGACTTTTCACGTAGCCGTAAGGCGCATCAGCTCTTTCGTATCTGTTTCCTGCCACATGCCTATATTACATCCCGATCAAATACTTGTCTACCACCCACATTTTCTGACAAAATATGGTTTTCAGCATTTTTACCAGTCACAATCATCACACGCTCCCCTTATGCATCATCAGGTAGCCGCTATTATGCTGCACTGCCGTCTGCTATTTCCTGTCCCAGATATGCTATCAACAACTCTTCCAGAGTTGATTGTTCACCGTATGACATGGTTACTTTTATGGCATTCCCTTTACCCGTATCCACCTTAATTGTTTTTGCTTTAATATCTATTTTTTTCTCCATCTGAGTTACCTCCATTAAAAAAATCGCTACCCATAGCTCATTCGAAAATGCATAAACTATGGATAACGATTTTGGTTATCACTAATTCTGTTCTGGACTTCTCTTAACGTCCTATGAAGGTATACGCCGGTCTTTCTGACCCCTCATCGCCCCGTATACGTAAAGGTGTACTCACCTCCGGGAATTACAGATGAGCCACTAGCTGTGTTCACGACGCCCTTCTCCATTCCGGAGAAGCGCTATCTCCCCTACCTGCATTACGGGGATCGGGACGAACTTCTCGCCCCTCATGGGTTATTATCCTTACGCAACATACCTGCTCCCGCATTGCCCAGACTTCCGTCCAGCCTCTCAGCTTTCATCTCTCAATCCATCAGCCTACTAATATGATAACTGTGACTTTCATCCTGCGGGTATATGATCCGTAATTTTACTCAAATCTGTAACTGCTATTCAGTTGTCATTTTTCATTTTCTCATTGGCTTGTCTCAAGCCTGAATATAGTATAAACCAATCCGGTGTCGTCCACAAGGGACTATCATGGTTCATTTTCTCGAAAAAGGTGACAGTTTGTGACCTTTTTCTGATTTATGCGAAAACATCATACTGCCTTCCGTCGTGATTGTACACTTCGGCAAAGTATGAAATTTGCAAATCGTGTGTTCATTATACGATGGGGTTTTGTGTTTGTCTATGGACAGGGTTGGTGTTTTTTAAGGAAAACGCACCAGAATTTGGTTGTTTGATACCATACAAATACACAAAGTCTTTATGTCTCCTATCACATTATAAATTTCTAACGCATCATTTAACGCGGCATCAACAAGTTAACCAACAAGAACACTTAGTACAAAATATACTTTGCATATCGACCTGTATTAGATATTTTTATAAGGTCTTCCTTTTGCATTTTTTCTAACACTCTTCTTGCTTGCTAGACAAAACAATCCAGTGCCATCCACAAGAGACTATGACGGCTTATTTTTAAATAGATCTTCAATTTTTGACCTTTTTCTGATTTATGCCAAAATATAATACTGCTTCGGTCAATAATTGTACACTTCGGCAAATTATGAAATTTGCAAATTGTGTGTTCATTATATGATGGGGATTGGTGTTTTATTTATCAAATATAATTTGCAAATCTTTCACTAATTTATCTCTTGTATCGCTTTCTTCCAAACTCCACTTATTGGCCAAATTCTTTATTGTATGATTAACATTTTGGTCATCCCCATCCTCAGATATACATATTTCTCTGACAACTTCTTTAGCGTTTTTCGAATCTATCTTTTCATATTTTCCCAATATATCTCCAAATCGTTCTTGAACCAATCTGCTTTGTAACAATATTTCCTCTGGGATCATTTTATTTGGCAAGTAAAATACATTTGTCGAATAATATTTAAGATAATTCAGATACTCCTCACACTGTTGATCTTTTCTCTTTCCACCCATTCCTCCATCTGGATATACATCTAAATCCATTCCAAAAGCGGATTTTACACAATCTGCTAAATATTGTGGATTTTCCAGTTGGTTTTTAGTCAGAGTACTTTCATCAAAAACATAATCTGTTTTCATATCACCGTCCAACACCATAAATATTTTTTCAGATAATGTTTTATTTAATGTAATTGGAGTCATATAATGGTTAATCAAAGTCTTTTCACCACCATGAAAATAAACAACTTCAAAAAACTCTTCTTTTTTCATATAAACAAGTGTCTTCTCAATCAAAATCTGAGCAGCGTAGTCTTCACAATATATTATCTTTTTATCACTCACTTTATCCTCTATGTTATAAAAAGCCTCTTGATAGTGCACATTTTCTTCAATATAAAATTTTCCGTTCTCATTCGTCTTAAACAATTTTATAGCCGAGTCAGGCAATCCCTTTATCAGTGCAGGAGAATGTGAAGATATTATCACTTGCAATTTCTTTTTCTTTATGGCATCCAATAAATATGATTTTAGATTTTCTTGTGCTCCGGGATGCAGTGACACTTCTGGTTCATCTAATAATACCAATGCATATTCTGAAGCTTTTTCAATTCGTCTTACTAATTGAACAACTGCAATTTCCCCACTTCCTGCATTAGCTTCTGAATATCCAGTAGCATACTTGTTCTTTATATATACAGATGTCCCGAAATTTTTAAATAATCTATGCTCCGCTACTCTTATATCACTGTACTGTTTATTCAATATGGATCCAATAATTTCCACAACTCTTGGCGATAAAATTTCTATTTTACCCATTTTACTATCTTCCACACCTGGGAAACGCATGTCTTCATTCTCAAATAGTCTTTTCAAATATTTTGATCTGCTTCTTAGTAACTCTTTTCTATCTTCCAATCCTTCCTTTGAAAAATGAAATATTTTATCAAACGCACTAACTTCCGCCCTAAAATCCAAATATATTACTTCTTTATCTACAGGAGAATTCCTTTCACTCAATAACATTCCATCCTTTTGTTTAGGTCTACTTGTTTCCCAATAATCCAAGTCTATCTTTTTTTTCGCAGATCCCCTTTTCATTCTGGTTTTCATTACTTCCTTTATTCCAGAACCAGAGTTTTCTCGGTATCCATAAAAATACCTATTTATACCTCCTTCAGCAATTGGATCCACTTCTGTCGAAAACCAAAAATCACTACATGTATACCCTTTTGGTGCTCCATACAATGCATGTAATGTTGAGCTCTTTCCTCCACCATTCTTACCGATCAATACAGTCATTGGAAAATCAAAATTGATACGACTATGTTCAACAAGATTTTTATAAAATGGGAATTGTATATATTCTATATAATTCTTAAAACAGCCACATTCTTTCATCCGTTGTATGCTTGAAATATCTTCTTGCATCTTTTGTTCATCCATATTCTTTTCTCCATCCTATGATTCTGCATTATTCACTTTTTTCTTTGCTCTGCTTGTTTTTATACTTTTTATCGCCATTTTAAACACTTCACCACTTGCCTTTACTAATTCAATTGGTACCGCATTACCTATTTGCAACGCTGAATCTGATAATGAATTACTAAAAACAAAATCATCTGGAAATGTCTGTAACCGTGCTGCCTCTCGTATCGATATAGCCCTGTCCTGGCTATAATGTCCGAATCTTCCTTTTGAATAACACAAACATCCTCCAGTAATTGTTGGTGCTGGTTTATCCGGATCCATTATACCATACACATCCCCATGTCCTGAAAAGACATTTCCCTCATCATCTTTCTTTTTATGACAATCCAAAACAAGTTTCTCTGACAGTCCATTTCTTGAACCACCATTAGCTCTTATTTCCCGAATTCTTTTCAAATTAGTATCAGATAGACCAGCACATTTATGGTTATGTATTTTGCCATCATCTTCATATTCTTCTCCAGCATTAATTATAGGCAAATCATCAATCGCTTCTTTAACTGTCTTCCATTTTTTTAAACCGTTATTGCCTTTTTTATCGTGAGTAGCTTTTGGTAAATCAAATAAAAAACCATTTTCTTTCAATTCTTTGTTAATATCTTTTCGAACAGCATGCAAAACAAATCTTTTTCTTGCCTGTGGCACACCATAATTAGCTGCATTCAATACATCTTCTTTGATGTCATAATGTTTTTTTAACCGTTCCAAAAACTCGCTTAATATTGCACTATTAAACTCCGTCTTTATCCCTGGAACATTTTCCATCAAAATAAATGGCGGTAGAATTTCTTCTATTAAACGTAGAAATTCAAATAATAATTTTTTTCGTTCAGCATCGGTTTTATTCTTATTAAGCGGATTTTGTCTTGAAAAATTCTGACAAGGCGGACATCCCGCGAACAAGTAAATATCATCTTTTTTTATTCTGGCCGCCTTTAATATTTGCTCGCCACTCAAATCACAAACATCATCGTTTAACACATTAACTTTACTCAACGGAGCATAATTCAGATAGGTATCAACTGCATGCTTTTCTATTTCCACTGCTGATTTAACCTTAAATCCAGCCAATGAAAGTCCACACGATACGCCTCCGCATCCAGAAAATATGTCTATTGCTTCATATTTTATTTTCATATTTAGAACTCACCATCTTCCTCTTCAAATGCTGCAATTACCCGTTCTCCAACAGGCGTATTAATAACTGGCGGTAGCTCCTGGCGTTTAAACGGCTCTCTCTCCTGTCTGCACAAAGCTCTATAATCACAATTCTTGCAATTCGATGAACACGCTCTCATCGGAAAATCTTCTTGCAAAATTCCCTTTACAGCCCACTCTATTGCACCAATTGCATTTTTAACCGCAGTTTCATCAACCGGAACTTCTACTCGTTTATTATTTTTCAGTGTATGGACATATCCCGTTTCCGCATTTTCACCTATAACTTCTTTTGCAGCCCTCGAATACAGTTGTACTTGTAGTGACATTTCACGCCAATCAAACTCCTCTAATCCATCTGGAACTTCCATTGATTTAAAATCAATCACCTCTGCCGCGTTGATATTTTTAGTTTTGTCCTCCTTTAACAATAAATCAATAGAACCTGTAATCAATGCCTCATCTACTAATAATTCAAACCGTGCCTCATCCTGACGGATTCTGCAGAAATCATCTGAATATGTATCCACGTATTTTTTCATAATTTCATGTACAAGATTTTTTGCACGTTCATACGAACCCGGTCTGTTTATAGGATCATTACTTGGAAATACATGTTTAAGCATAAACGTATCTTCAACTATATCAAATATTTCTTTTTCAGTCGGAATTCTGTCTTTATATTTTTGATGCAATCGTTCCAATATAGTATGAGTTGTTTGCCCGAACCCAAACAATTCAGGTACTGCTGCATTATAACCATAGATATTCTGCAATTTATACATAAACGGACATGTTAAATATGATTTTACTGAAGAAAAATCTGTAGGTAACTCATTATCATCAAATCTTGGTACCGGTTCAATTTTGTCTGCCAATATATCTAATGACGTATCATATCTCATGTCTGAGTGCTTTAAGTCCGCTGTAAAAACAGAGTGTTTTTTCTTGGTTTTTAATCCTGGATGTATTTCACTTCCTGTTAAATATAATAGGCGCTCGGCTCTGGTAATTGCTGTATAAAATAATCTTGCTTCGTCTTCTGCTCTATTTCCATAAGCCCCTCTATCTATCGCATTTGTCATGAGTTCCTCTGGCAAAATTCCATTATACTGTCCCCTTTTTCCTGGGAATCGCTGATTTACCAAATCCACTACGAATACCACTGGATATTCAAGTCCCTTAACCTTATGTATGGTAGACACATTAACTGCATCAACCTTTGAAATATAGTCTACAGAATCCAATTCATAATTCTGTGCTATATTTTCCAAAAAATTAAGCATTTCTCTGTATCTCCATTCGGAGTCTATACTGACATACGTCTGTTCTACATCTTTGATTATATCACTAAATAATCCCAAATCTCTTAATGCTGTCTCATCTTTCAATGTTCTTAAATTAAGTGCATCTGCCAACTGATGTAAAAAATTCTGTGGATATACTTTTCTCCTTGCCGAAGTTGTTGGTGCATATATATTTGAATACCATTCCTGTAAAACCTTAAAATATTTATTTTTGTCAGCCTCTGGAAAAATAGGTAAAACCAGTTCATTAAAACACTTTTCTGCGTCAATTCGGTTTACCCCGGTTCCATTTCGCAATAATTCCATTATGGACAATATACATTGAGCATACGGACGATCAAAAATACCACCTTCCCCAGATGTTTTTACAGGTATATTCAGTTCTCTCATTGCATTGACAAATTGAATATCCTTATTCTCTCCATTTTGAGAACGAATGCCTCTGATTAGAACAGCAAAATCACTGTATGTGAGACCTCTTCTATTTTTTTCTGTTCCATCCGGATTATATTCAATATAAGTTGTTCCTATTAGTGATTTAATTCGCTGTGCAACCCATTTAGCTTCATCCTCTCTGGTCTGGAACCATAAATTCCGCAAATCTTGAATATTACCATTCTGGTGATAACGTATCTCTTTTGGCAATCTTTCAAACGGAATTGTTTTTTGAACAAAACTATTTGCTGTTTCAATTATTGCTTTTGTGCTTCTAAAATTCACCAACAATTTATGAACTTTAACATCTTCATATCTATCCTCAAATGTTAAAATATTCTGTACATTAGCACCACGCCAACCATAAATAGCCTGATCGTCATCACCCACAACGAATAACATATCCAAAAAACCAGATAATGTTTTTATAAATTCTTCTTGTATAGGATTGATATCCTGGTATTCATCAACGAAAAGATATTTAAATTTTTCAATATAGGAACCCTCTTTTTTATCTATCTTTTTCAATTCTTGAACTGCAAGATATATCGCAAAAGAAAAATCCATGTATCCATCATTACTCAACAATTCCGAAAGACATGATAATCGACAAAACAATTCCTCATCATACTGTTCAATATCTTTTAATGCTATATTTTCATTATGCATGGTCTGCCACGCATCAGTAAAATCTTTGATACGTTTAAAATATCCTTGCCCATTCTGCAATCCCAATTTTTTAAATCTCGACATGACATATAATACCAGTCTGTTCTGATCCAAGATATCAAACTGACGGTATTTCGCATTAATATCTCCCAAAAGTTTCTGACAAAATGCATCTAAAGTACCAATAAACATAGCACCCACTATATTTTCAGATAATCCAAATTTATGTAATGCCTCCGCCACCCTACGCTTGATAGATTCAGCAGCTTTTTCTGTAAATGTAAATGCAATAATACTCTCTGGTGCTTCACCTCTCGATATTAAATAGGCTATTTTATATGCCAGAGTCCTTGATTTTCCAGATCCTGCGCAGGCCAGACATAATATATTTCTGGAATCATCAATCACAGCTGAATATTGCTCATCTGTTAAGTTTGCATGCAAAATTTCTTCTATATTCATAGCATTCTTCTCCTTTTCCAATTTGGGTTACAACTTGTAACCTTTTTTATTCTGACAAGCCTTCTTCAATTTCTTCAATAGTCGGCAAGCTACTTTTAAACTCTTTTCTCAACACTTTAGTCAATTCATATTGTGCTATTCCTATAGGTTGTGAAATATTTTCCAATGAATACTCAGCAACCACGTCATCTTTATCCTTACAAATTAGGATTCCAATTGTCTGATTATCCTGCTCATCCTTCATATTCTTATTCACTGCAGTAACATAGAAATTTAGTTGACCGGCAAATTCTGGTTTGAATTTTTCTGTTTTCAATTCAACCACAACATAGCAATGCAGTTTTACATGATAAAATAGTAGGTCCATATAAAAGTTACTTTCTCCAACTTTTATTTCTACCTGCTTACCAATAAATGAAAAACCTGTTCCAAGTTCCAATAAAAACTGTGTTATCTGCTCCACCAATGCATCTTCCAGTTCTCTTTCATTATATTCTTCTCTCAATGCTAAAAAATCAAAATTATATGGATCCTTTAATGTCTGCTCTGCCAAATCAGACTGTGGTTCTGGAAGCTTGACTTGGAAATTATTAATTGCTTTCCCCTGTCTTGCATATAAATCACTTTCGATCTGGTGAACCAATACATTTCTACTCCAGTTATTATCCATAGTTTTTTGTATATAAAATAATGCTTCATCAATATCTTTGCACTTATACATAATTCGTTGATTATGTCCCCACGGAATGCTTTTTACCATACCTTCAATTTGGGTTACACCTTGTAACCATTTTTCATTATTCGTATAAAAATTATACCAATAACGAATATGTTTTAGATTTTCTACCGAAAAACCAGACACTCCAGGAAAGGCTTTTTGCAAATCATTACTCATTACTTTGAGAAATGCATCTCCCCATTTAGCTTGATTCTGCTTTTCACATATCGCAACACCAAGATTCCAATATAAATCGAGCATCTCATAATTAATTCTAACAGAAGCCTTAATCTGACTATTTCTAATCTTATTCTTTACTTCTTCTATCCAAGTTTTATAATCATCAGTCACAACAAAGCCAACCTCTTTTCTCGCCATCTTAAATCCTCCTGTTAGTATTTCCTTAATATAATAGCTAATTCATGCCATATCATTTTCCTGTATAACTGTATCAAAAATTGCCTCTTCAATAACCTTCACACACTCATCCGTATGCTTCTTTATATCATCACCCCAAAACCGGATAACCGTCCATCCTTCAAATAATAATCTCTTGTTTACTTCGTCATCCCGCTCTCTGTTGCGAGATATCTTACTTATCCAAAACTCGCTGTTATTACTCTTCTCCAACCTGGGTTTTAATACTTCCCAGTCCTTTCCGTGAAAGAATTCTCCATCACAGAAAATGGCTATCTTATATTTTGTCAGAACAATATCCGGCTTACCCGGTAACTTACTATAATTTTTCCGATACCTATATCCTTTTGCCCACAAAGCTTTTCTAAGTATAATTTCGATTTTAGTATCTGTTCCCCGGATATTTTTCATGTTTTTATGCCGTTGTTCTTTTGTTAAAACATCTGCCATAAAACCACTCCTTAAATCTTAGCAAAAAAGTCCTCATCTATTTCGTATCTTTTGACTTCTTTTACACCAATTGAATACTCCGCTAATTTACTAATGAATTCCTCGCCATCAATTAAATCAATTTGCTTTTTTCCTGGTGTAGTAGCTTCATCTTTTGCCGCTTTTGAAAAAGAACCCGTTGTAATAAATATTCCCTTTTCAATATCCGTTGTCAGCGAACCTCTGAAGTCCCTTATATCGCCAGACGATACAAGCCCTTTGTATCTTTTGCACTGAAAAGCAACATTAAAACTTACAATTCCATTAATCTTCAACTTTCCAGTTCCGTCAATGCCTCCATCTCCTGATTTTTTTGTAACAGATACTTGTATGAATCCACACTCACGTAATAATCGTTGTGATAATCGTTCAAATCCATACGGATCCATATTCTGTAATACATTTGCCAACTGCTGTCTCCACGGCTTAACCTCATCTGGGAATTCCACATCATCATTTAAATCACTATCATCTTCCGGCTTATCCGTTTTACCATCCGGCTTATCATTACTCTTTGCCATTTCTCTTTTTTTTGCATTTTTCTGCACTGTAAATGTAACTATTTCTTTTGCACTAACAGTCAGTTCAGATGCATATTCTGAAGTTATTGACCACACGCTTCTTGCACTGTTTACAATAATGCCATAGTTTTTCAAATATGTACGTGCCCACGCAAGCTGATATTCAACTTCACTTTGATTAAGACTACCCAAATGAGGTTCATCCAACACCTCATCTGATAAATTTAAATCCACAATTACTCTTTCGTAGATTTCATTATTTGTTCCCGAACCTCCCAACTGTTTCAGAGCATCGTATGTTGGAATAATCAATTCTGTATATGTCGGCGACAAATTTTTTCGTTCTCTGCCCATCTTCTTCTCCTTCCTCTTCACTTTCACAGCCTACATTCTACTTTTAAAACATCCCGCCCAATGATTCTTTGCCATCGTGTTTTATTCTCACAACTCCAACAAACCTATATCTATTTTCTTCTGTGTCAAATAATGTTCATACATAAGAGATGCCGGAATTAAGCGGATTTGAATATTCTCCAGGCCAAGGGCCTCCAACATTGGCATTCTTGCAGTACCCTTTTTTATGATTTCATCCTTTTCCGTAGGCATTAAAAAACAGTTTTTTACCACAGCTATATTATGTGCTTTAATAAAATTACGGTATGCCAACTGATACAGATACTGCTTTGTAACATCTCCCACACCAGGATTGTTTCGTAATGATTTTCCTTTTTCAAGCTGTATATTATAATACTTGGCATCAAATATCAGAAAATAATCCGTTCCATCTATCTGGGGAATACTTACCAGATCTGGAATAAGCGTATCTGCTGCATCCTGTTCCTCCATGGCATTGCCCTTCCATTTCGGCTTTTCAATTATATTGATAAGTGGCTCCTTACTCTTACTTCTGAACTCCTCTGCCAGTGGAACAGACATTTTTAACTGACCAAGTGTGGTATTCAGCTTATTATCAAATACTGCTGCGCACACTTTTTCCCATACCGCATGATATGCTGTAGTTCCAAACATACTGATACCATCGTTTTCCTCAAGCATTCGTTTATCCTGCGATATATATGTGTAGATAGTCTTTAGAAGTATCTGCCTTCTGGTATTGAATTGAATATTCAGTTCCTTATGCAGACGCTCCAGGATATAATCCTTATCTCCAAAATCGGACAGCGATTCCTCAGACAATTCAACTGTATCAATATCAAACAGAGTATCCAATTGCGCATCACGTAATTGCCGTGAACATTCTGTAATAACACATTCATGAAGCCTCTTGAAGTAGTCCATATCGTCTACTACAGTTTTACGAATATACAGTTCCATATAATATGGTCTGTTATCCTCAATCATTGCAAAGCTCTCATCTATAGTCTTACCCCACAGAATTTCGCCTTCTCCATTAACCTCAACAATATCCTCATTATTAGTGTAAATACCATACTCATGGTAATCCTTAAAGAAAAACAGTATTACTGCAAGGATATTAAAGCTACGGTTATCTCCATCCCCGTTGAAAATGTTAATAATCTGCTCCTCGGAATTACTGTATCTTTCAAGCACTTTGATTACCTGTTTCATCTCCTTAACAGGATCTTCCCTTTTAGATAACAGATATTTTGGATATACCTTGATTACTCTGCTACCAAATGTGATGACACCAACATAAGTAAACACATACAAACAATCACCGCTAACAGCCGTTTCATTCGTAATTTCTATATCCTCATCAGTCAAATCGGACATTTCCAACTGGGCATTACTGTTCTTAACGCTCTTAAGCACACCATAGGCTTTGAGGCTCTTAATCAATTTCTCCACCCCGACTTCATCAAAGGAAAAAATGTGTTTCAGTTCATTTTTGGTATAGCGTTTCTGCTCCCTTACATAACCAGAAAATATCTTCATTCTCAATCTTCCTTATCATAAAATGTTTCCCTGAATGTCGGTCCAAAGATGGCTATTCCCATTGTATCAAATGCATCGCATACAGCAGAATATTTGCATGTATCAGGACACCCCTCAAAGAATCTGTGCTTTCCTTGTTTTGCGGCATCTTCATATAAATACATGATTACCTTACTCTTAAATGCATCTATAAACTTGTTCACATCTATAATCATTCCGTTCTCATCGGATGCAATTACCTTTTTCGACAGGAAGAACGGACCCATCAGTTTATCTTCGTTAATCTTGAAGTCACTTGATGACATCTTTGCATTTATAGCCTTACGGAGTCTGTTCCATTCAACTGGTTCGTCAGCTCCAGCAAGCATAATCTTACCGGTACCTTTAATCTTTTCTTCATTCTCATCAATTCCAATATATTCGAAGTTCCATCTTCTCTTAAAAGCTGTATCCATAGGGAATACTCCCTGATCGGCACTGTTCATTGTAGCCCATATAAACATATTGTTTGGAATACGTATACGCTTATAACTGTCTGAAGAACCTCCAAGTTCCTTTGCAAGGTACTTTCTGATATCCTCAGATGCCTGTATTTCATATTCACTTACACCATCATCATCACGGTCGAGCAACTGAAATACATCTCCGAATACTGCTGCCACTTTGGCCCTGTTGATTTCCTCAATCAGTAACAGATGTGGCTGTGGACTATCAGTGCGACCACTCTTAAGTGCCTCTACATACATTCGCATAAACGGTCCCGGAACATAACTGTATTTAATTGTTTCTCCGTCATCACCCATTACAGGCTTATATGTACCTACGAACTGTGAATAAGAGTATTCCGGGTGAAATGTCACGCGCTCAAAAGAGCCGTCCGTATTATTCATCATCTCCTCGCAGTCCTCTTTCAGCTTGTGGCTCTTTCCTGTACCCGGTGCACCGAAGACAATACGGTTTCTTTCATATTTTGTTTCAATTGAAGTATTAAACACCAATTCCATAGTTTCCTCTTCTACCTCGGTTCTATCTTCATCTTTTACATAAGTACCACGAAGTAAATCTGACACTGCTGATTTATAATCATTGAGTGAAAATATTGACATGGCAGTCATCAGCGACTTATGAAGATTCGATGAAAGTATTTTTCTGCTGATATTCTTCTTAAGCCATCTTACAGTTCTGTTATTTTTGTAATCCGCACTTTGTTTCGGGTTATCGGCATTATCATAATAATAGTCGGATTCCACTCTACCAATATGGAGCACGGAATTCTCTGCAAAAATAACATAATCTCCAATTTGCATATCATTTAAGAATCTCCATACCTGTCCGACATCCTGTCCTTTTCCACGAGGGTTCTTATCAAAATGCTCATCGTAGAGATTTGCCAATTCTTCCTTGCTACTTACTTTCGATAAATCTCCTAAATCAGACCAACCGATACAAACATGAGGATTCTCCTCAGAAAGTGCATTGTTCTCCTGCTTAATATGCATACCAAACACTCTATGATTGAATACTTCATCGCAATCTTCTTCCGTAACAATATTACTTAGATATTCCATATATTTTCTAACTGCACTTCTCTGCGTATTATTCTTTCTATCTGAATTATCCAATGCTTCAATTGTGATCTGTACCTCTCCAACATTGGTGGTATAGAATACACTTCTATCTGGCATTGACGAAAGCGGAGTGTTGGCTACATTACTTACATATTGGTCAATTAAAGCCTCCGAATATGGATGGCCTGCGTCCGAATCTCCTTCCGGCTTTACCTGGCATGACATCCAATAACGGAACAAACGCTTATTACGTTCTTCCGGGTCTTCTTGTTGAGATTCAATTGCATTTTTATCTCCATCAGATTCAACCACAAAATCAACCATATCCATATATTCACGATATGATTCGATAGTGGAACCTTCCCAAAACGTATCACATGTGATAATATCAAAAACATCCGCCTTATTACGTGCCGATAGTTCATCGTTGTCAATGACAAATTTACCTTCTTTTTCTGTTATACACCCCGACCATTGTAGTACCTTTAACATTTCACGAATTTGTCTATCTTCATGTTTCCATTCATGTTCAGACTCTGAGGTACTAACAGACTCTGGCAAAATTCCTGTTTTACGATACTCTAAAATTTTCTCAATTAATTGTGCTATATCTGGGTGCTTATTCTTTGCAACACTCTCATTATAGAATATAAAATTCTTTATCTCTTCCTTAGTCAAATAAGCAATCGAACTACCATGTAACAAATTCATAGTATACAAAGCCTTCACGATGACTCTCATAGGAGCAAGCTTAATGCCATCATCCTTGCATTCATTAAATGCTACATTAGTTCTCATATTAGGAAACTGAAATTTTTTAATAAAATTTAGTACTACTGCACGTGTATTTCCAGCTGCCGCAGCTTTTGCACAATTGCTGTTCTCATTTAATGTAAAATAAAATCCCAATGTCATCATATTATTATTTGCACTTTTATCAACAGATGACGGAGGGACTGTATTTGTTGCAAAACATTGTCCCGCTTTTTTCAAAGACTCATCTAAAACCGATATCCTCAAATCATTTGTAAATAAATAATGATACAATTACTGTGCCTCCATTCTTTCCAATAAATCTGCCACTGCAAGTCCCACTGCCTTCGCCAACTTCGGTGGTACTGCATTACCTATCATCTGATATGCATTACCTTGAGAACCAACAAAATCAAAATCATCATCAAATGACTGAAGTCTTGCAGCTTCTCTTACAGTAATAGTCCTGCTTTGTTTTGAATCATAATGAATAAATCTATTACCATCCTTATATAAATGCGCAATAATAGTCGTACTTGGCAAATCTGGTTCTAATACATGATATCTGTGAATAGGTGATTTTGATCCTACCTTTTTCTCATACAATTCGCTAATTTTTTTACTGTCATACTCTCGTTTTCCAGATTCAATATCAAATGCCAATAAACGAAACGTATCCATATCCCGCATATTATGATACCGAGGTTTATGCCATGTATAATCACTTTCTGGTGTTTCATGAGATGTCTTTTTGCTATGATGTTCTTCGTCCCAAAATGGTTTACATTCTGGCAAATCACCAATAGCATCACGAACTGTAACTATCTTATTTCCTCTGTATTTCGGAAGTATATTACTATAAAACTCTTTAAGAAATACCTGAATATTGCTGTATCTTTGTGCATCAATGCCAACAATTATCATTCTTTCTCTATTTTGTGGTACTAAATAATCACTAGCATTTACTTTCGCTACTCTTAAATCCTTAATTATTTCATAACCTATCTTCTCAAATCCTTTTCTAATTAAATCCGTAATAGGTGTTCCATCTGGAGCAGCACTTAAAATACCTGGGACATTTTCAAATACAAATAGCTTTGGTCTATATCTGTTTACCACATTTAAATAATGCTCAAACAAATAGTTTCTGTAATCATCTCGCATTCCATTTTCATCTCGAACGCGCCCAGCCACCGAATATGCCTGACATGGCGGTCCTCCAATAATAACATCTATTCCATCTGCTTTATTAACAAAGTAATCCAGTCCTTTACCTTGTCCAAACTCATTATCTTTCCATCCTTCAAACAACTCTTTTTCTCGTTGAATGTCAAAATGCATCACTCTCTCTTCTGCATCCTTTACTTTCCATTTAGTTTCAAGCCTTTTTATCAGCGTATTAACCTGTGGTTTCAGCCACTCAACAGCTGCCACATCTTCGTATTTGCCACTTTGCAAAAAACCATCTTCCAAGCCTCCACATCCAGCAAATAAATCTATCATTTTGTACTTATTCGACATCGTCTTGTCCTTTCAGGTATTGTTTTAACTTCTCTGCCACAACTTGCCCCAACATCGGAGGTACAGCATTTCCAACTTGACGATATTGCTGTGACTTATTTCCATAAAAAATAAAGTCATCTGGGAAACTCTGTAATCTTGCACTTTCTCTAACCGTTGGTATTCTGTTCCATTTATAATGAAAGTGTGATCTATGACCCGTATTAATTGTATTTGATGGTTTCTTACTATGATATCTCGTAAGAGCCTCATGATACTTATATATTCCTTGATATTCCTCTGGCAATGCCTTGTAATTTTTTCCCTCTGGGACGAGAGAAATCATTTTTCTTGTCTTTTCAATTGGAATACTTCCTATATGATTCAGAACTTTTTCAGAATTGCTTCTCATTTTTCTCTGATAACTATTTGCCGGCTTCATTGTATAATCTTGTATTTCCTCACCATAAATAATTTCACCTTTTTCTGTCTGAAGCGATGGCAAATCACCTATGGCTTCCTCACAGGTCACATAATGTTCCTTATCAACTATAGGCTCTGGAAACTCAAATTTAGTCTTTCTGTCTCTTAATCCCACAAAAAACACTCTTTTTCGCATCTGTGGAATTCCATAATCAGGAGCATATAATAACTTTGGAATCATTACATATCCTATTTTCTTGAAATCTTCAACAATTCGTCTTGCACCAATTCCACCATTTGTCTGCAACATTCCGGGAACATTTTCTAAAACCACAGCTTGCGGTTTTATTCGATCTGCTAATTCTACCATCGCAAGATATAATGAATTTCTTTTATCATTCATGTCTCTTGGTCCAGCAATCGAAAAGCCTTGACAAGGCGGTCCCCCTACAAGAACATCCAACTTAATGTCTCTTTCCTGAAGAAAATCAACTATTACATTTATGTTGTCATGATTAAACAAATCCAGTTTCATAGCTTCAGCATTTCCATGATTCTCTCTAAATGTTTTTAAGGCTGCCTCATCAAAATCCACACCAAGAACTACATCATATCCTGCATCATAAAAACCACGGGATAATCCTCCCGCTCCTGAAAACAAATCAACACAAGTAAACTTCTTACTCATACTTTTTTCCTCGATTCTATATTTATTAGAGCAGTCGTCTACTCTTCCTCTTTTTCTTCTTTGTTTGATTTCATTCTGAAATCAAGTGGTTTAGGTGCATCATCCGGTATTGCCCATACCTCACCAACTTTAAAAGCACCCTCTATCCGATTCTCAGAACATAAAACTTGTACTCGTCTCTGTGAAATATTCCATTTTTTTGCCGCTTGACTTGCACTTAAATAACCCATAATATACCTCACTTTATCATACTATATTGTATTCCACGGGACGAATAAAAGCAATCTAATTCTGTACCCAATCTGCATTTTCTATTATATCTCTAAAAGATATACAAAAATACGGACTTGTAACGATTACTCTCTACAATTAACAGAGGGCACGCCTATCGTGCCCTCTCTCTGCCTCCATCCTTTCTTTCCACACTCCACTCTGGTTGCATCTCCAATGTTTTTTCATAAATAGCCTGATAATCTTCAAATATCTTACCCTCATCAGAAGTATCAACTCCACATACCTTACAAACAGCACTATATAGCTGAATATTGTATAAATTATTATCTGGCTGAAACTGTAGCATCCTTGCCTTCTCAATAGCAGACAAATCATCAAAAGCTATTCCCCGCTGTTTAATCTCATCCAATATCTCTTCTGTTTTGTTTTTGACAACCAATTCACACATGCCCTTATAAAGCAAATCCGTCTCTTCCAGAAGTTCATCAACATCTGTCATATGCCCCATATTCAGAAACTTTATCTGTACAATAGACCTAACTGTGTCGTAACTCTTTAGTTCCCCGAATCCATACGTCTGAGCCTTTTCCAAAGATGTCATCTTTTTATACGCCTCATAGCCGCCTTTATCATCTGACCGATCACCAACATATTTCTCCACAATATTCGCTACGCTGCCAACTCCCACTATTGCATCCATGGTAGCTTCTACCGGAATCTTCTCACATACTTCTGCGCCTAGCAAAGTATCACAATCTTCTGATTCATTCATTACTGATATCTCATCCATATCCATATCAGACACTGCATCATTAACAGATAACGCAATATTTTCTCCTTCGCATATGGATACTCCGGCACTTCTATTGAATTACGAATCTCATCCTCAATAGTTGAAAAATCCAACATTGAAAACTTCTTATACTCTTCTACACACCCTTCAGCAATCTTCAGTTTCTTATTAATTGCTTTCTTCTCCGCCTTAAGTTCGTCCAGCTCCGCCTGTACTACCATATGCCAGATCTGGTAATCACGAATATCCTCCTCTGTTTTGCAAACGCGTTTTCTTGCTCTGTTCTGCTGATATAATTCCTGCTGCCGTTCAGAAATTTTCTCTACATCACGCTCTCCCAGAACCTGATAAGTCACAAGCCCCTCCACAGTTTTGATATTGTTATTCACAAGAAACAGAATACTGTTCCTGCAGCTGATTCATACGCTCCAATTCCTTCGCAAGATATGCAGAATGCTTATCAAATCGACGTTGTTCCACCATTCTCGCCTGATAGATTCTGCGGTAATACTTCATATGAAAATCTGTTATTCCACGTTTATGAATCGCCATAGTATTACCAACAACAAATACCGGATGGGTAAAAGGCATATCCAAATAAAATCGGAATTTTTCTTCCGAAAAACGTTCATCTAGCATATACTTCGTGACTAAAGTCACTCGGTAATACGCATTAGCCGAATGTACTTTCATGCAAGCACGAAGTTCACCCAGCCCATTTTTGCGCACAAAAAATAGAACTACCTGACTGTAGCTTTCCATCAAATCTTACGATTCAATTTCAACTCATCATTTAGTCCTATCAGTAAAAATACCTGTTAAATTTTCCCTTCCGGAACCAATCCGGACAATTTTTACACGGAAACGTCTAGGACCAGGCTTCCGAAGCCCTTGTAAATCCTGGGTTTCTTCCACCTGTCACAAATATACCACGTTCCCCAGTCGCAGATATTAGAAGAGCCCTGTCTTCTCCTGCTTCCAGAATCTTCTTAAGATTTGTAATAAATCCAACCTGCATACTATTTGGTTTTAATCTATATTTTTCAAGGGACACAACCTGATCTTTCCTGGCTATATCTCTCTGATGTTTAATAATTTTATATTGTTCTTTATAATTTTCATAAAATTCATTAAAATCTAAAGCATACTGAGAATTCCACAATTTATTAAACTCAGCAACTATCTCCTTTGCCATCTCTCCCTGCTCGGTTGAGACAAGCTTAGTATTCCACTCCTGATTTCTAGTAAGTGCCGCACTTGTTATATTCGAACTTCCAATGATAATACGGTACACTTCATCAGTTTTAAAAATATATCCCTTTGTATGAAAGCCTTCGCCTGCTTCTTGTACATCATACATTTTCAAGGTAATATTTGATAATCCATTAAGCTTCTCTAAAGCTTTAGGTTCACTAAAATTCAAATAATTAGTAGTAAGAATTTCGCCTGGAATATTTTTCTTTTCTAATTCTTTCAACGTCTGAAGTAATGGCGTAATTCCACCTAAAGTAATGAACGCAACACTAATCTGAAACTTATCGCATCTTAAAAGTTCATCTTCAATGGAAGATAATACTTTCTTCCCATCCTTATAATTATTAGATACAAACTGTGGGCTATAAAAGCTGTTCGAAGCAACTGAACCGTCTA